>Ga0114918_10001848_pt1 | contig 19008 bp, 23 predicted proteins | sample LantaG_FD_87015 | JGI IMG/M metagenome (GOLD analysis project Ga0114918, IMG submission 87015) | Deep subsurface microbial communities from Baltic Sea to uncover new lineages of life (NeLLi) - Landsort_02402 metaG | ecosystem: Environmental > Aquatic > Marine > Oceanic > Sediment | place... | reverse complement strand
GAGAGGGGGGGGGGGGGGGGGGGGGGGGGGGGGGGGGGGGGGGGGGGGGGGGGGGGGGGGGGGGGGGGGGGGGGGGGGGGGGAGGAGGCGTCGAGAGAAAGAGAGAGAGAGAGAAGGGGGAAAAGAGGCCTGTTTTCTTTCTGCCTCCGCCGCCGCCGACAGAGGAGTTTTCCCCCTGCACCTTTTCTTTGAACAACTTCCTCTCACTCTTTCGCTCTTTCTCCAAAATCCCAACGCCACAAAAACAGTGTGTCTCTTACCGCAAGGAGCAGCAGAGCTGCTCGGGCTCGATCTGGAGGCCGAAGTCGGCGTCGAAGTCGTCGTCCTCGCCGTCGTCGCTCCTGCGTCCCCAGTTTGCCGCGAGCACGAGGGACGGCCGCCCGCCGCTCCGCCCCCTGCTCTGCGGCCCCGGGCTCCACTGCACGGGCGACGCGCAGCCGACGCCGAACACGTGCGTCAAGGCGAGGCCCAGCGACATCTGCTTCCAGGGGCCCTGGTGGTGAGTTTGAGAGAGCGGCTTTGAGTTTTTCGAGGGAGAGTCTTTTTTGCGTTTTCTTTTCCTTTTTCTCGGGGGAGGACCGACGGCAGCGAGAGAAACGGAAAAACTCAAAAAAGCAATCAAAAAATCTCTCGCTCCACGCAAACAACTAACAGGGACTCGACCAGCCCCGGTGCCTGCCCTCGCGCCGAGCTCGTCCAGCGGTGGAAAGATGAACAAAAAAAGAAGAAGAACAGGAAGAAGGCTTCAGCTCTTTCTTCTCCTTCCTCCCCCTCCTCCTCCTCCTCCTCTCCTCCGTCCCCTTCCTCCTCGTCCTCCTCCGCCGCTGCCTCTCCTTCTCCGCCGGGGGGCCTCCCGCTGCCGGACCTCCTCGCCGCCGCCGCCGCCTTCCTGGCAAACGCCCCCGTCGAGATCTACGGGTCCCCGCTCAACCCCCGCTACTGGGCCGACGCGGCCCTGCGCGGCGCCCGCGAGACGGCCGCGGCGGCGCTCGAGGCGCTGTGGCCCGAGAGGTACCGCCGGCAGACCGTCTTCCCGCTGCGGCTGCCCGAGCCCGCGGGCCCGGTGTTCTCGCCGGAGTGGAACGCGACGACGGCGGAGGTCCACGCCGCCTACCGCCAGATCGGCCGCGCCTGGGCCGCCGTCCACACGCTGGTCCACAACGCGCCGGACCCGCTCTCGCGGCGGCAGGCCGAGGCGTCGGCGGCGCTGGCGCTGTGGCTGCGGCAGACCGTCTCGTGCTGCAACTGCCGCGGGTTCTTCTCGCAGCTGCTGAACGAGGTCGGGCTGCCCCCGCTGGGGTCGGTCTCGAAGCTCGAACACGCGAGGTGGTGGTGGAGGACGCACAACGCCGTCTCGGAGCACGCGGCGTCGACGAGGGGCGGGTAAGGAGGGAAGGAGGGAAGAAGTTTTTTGTTTTCTTTGGTGGTTGTGGTGACGAGGAGAGAGATAAATTTCATTCTCGTTTCTCTCTCTTTCCTTCCTTGCTTCCAAACTCTCTCTCTCACCCTAATGAATCTCTTCTTCCCTTTCTCGATACAATAATCGGCGTCGAAATCCACGCACACACTCAAAACAAACGAAACCAAAACGAAACCAAAAAACGAAACAAAAAAGGCACCCCTTCCTCTACCCCTCGATGCCCGACGAGGACTTTGCCCTGCGCTTCGGCGCTGAGTTCGGAAACGAGGAGGCGCTGCGATGCCAGAATCCTTGGTTCCTCGGGTGGGAGGACGCGGTGGAGATGTGGACTTTCTCTTCGCCTGCTGCTGCTGCTGCTGCTGCGGAGAAGGAGGAGGAGGGAGAAGAAGGAGGAGAGGGAGAGGAGGTCGAGGTTGCTTGAAGGGGAGACTGGAAAGAGGGTGCAACAGGATAATTGCGGTTCGAAAGGCGACAATGATGCCGTCTCATGCGAGAGAACGCGCAGTGGGGGAGGACAGTGTAATTCGTCGCGTCTTTGGCGCGGAAAAGAGAGAGAGAGAGAGAGAGAGAGAGAGAGAGAGAGAGAGAGTCGATGAGAGAGAGAGTGCAGATTCTTCAGAGAGTGGAAGAGAGAGAAGAGATGAGAAGTCTTTCACACATTTGCTTCCTCTCTGTTGCGCCCTCGAAAAAAAAAAGCGAAACGCCTTCGACCCCTTCCGCCTCCACTAGCCCACTACCGCATTCTCATTCTCTCTCGCCCTCGGAGCCACGTCGAGAAACCTCATAGACCTCACGACTGCTCGACTCGAAGAAAAGAAAGAAAGCGCGGCCGCTGTTTCCCCGAGCGCTCGCATTCAGAACCCATTAATTTGTTTCGCTGCTGCTGCTGCCCGACACACGACTCGGCAGCGCTCTTCCATCTCCCAACCCGACACTCGACCCCCGCGCACCAGCCCAAGAATATTATGAACACCGCTTGCTCTCTCGTCATCGTTCTCCCTGTCTGCGTTATCTTCTGCTAGAAAATGTCTGCACCAGAAGATGGTTGTCGTCGCGCCCTTACGGTGAGTTTCTTTTTGGTTTTTGGTTCTTGGGCTTGGGATCGTAGAGTAGCAAAAACAAAAAAACGAAACCGAAAAAAATGCCCGACCCACAAGCAAACGGCGCGTTTTTTTGCTACCTCGTTTGACGTATGGAGCTGCATGCAGATGATGTCGCGGATGACGGAAGGGGAATGGAAAAAAGACGCGAGAAAAGGGCTTCCATCGAGCGCAGCGAACAATGCATCGCTTCAAAGGAACAAGCGGCACACGCGAGAGCGTGCCCGACGCCTCGCGCTCTCTTTCCTCTTTCTCCAACTCTCTCTCTCTGATTTTTCCTCACCCTCTTCCTTCATTTCCCAAACAGGCCCTCTTCCCACCAAGAACAAGACCCGCTCGCCCCCTCAAGGGCCTGAGCGCCTCCCGTCGCCTCAAGCGCTACTGGAGCAGACACGCCAGGCGACGGAGACGGACGCCGTAGCATCAAGAGGAAAAAGAGAAAAGAATTTAAAAGACACCGAACCAACGAGAGAAAATGACGCCGACGCCGACAACGCCGGCGACAAAGAGGAGAGTCCACCGCGTCCGCGCCCTGACCTCCATCGCCGAGGGCGAAGAGGAGGAGCTCCCTTTTGGCCTCAAGCGGGTCGCATTCGCCGCTCCTGTGATCGACGTTCTGGCCTTTGCCGGAGGAGCGAGGAACGTCGCCGTTGCGGGCAGCAACGGCAGCAGCAGCAACGGCCTACTTTCGCTCGCGCTCGGCCAAACCGCCGCCGCCGCGCGCCGCCGCCCGGCTCCGCAGGTCGCGACCCCGGCCCGAACCGTCTCCGGCTTTGACCTGGTTTCGAGCGGGAAGGCCCCGACGGCGGCGCCGGCGGCAGTCCTCGCCTCGCCGCAGCACCGACTCGACACCAAAAACACCACCGCGTCGAGGAGCGAGCCGATCCAGATCGGCGGCAGCAGCGGCGCTCCGCTCCGCCCCTCCTCGTCGTCCTCATCAGAGGCGACCGAGAAGCGCGCCGCCTCTCATGAAACCTTCGGGGCTTCTTCGGAGAAGGAAGCGGCGGCGGCAGCAGCGGCTCCGTTCGAGCCCTCCCTGGGCTCTTGGACCCGACGCGTCACCTTCTTCCCTCTCCCCGCCCTGTCGCAGATTCCGCAGCAGCAGCCTCCTGTCGCCCTCGACAGGGACAGCATGAGCAGCCAGAGAAGCAGCGAGACCAGCGGCAGTGACGAGGAGGGGTCGGCGTCTCCGCCGCCGGCGGGCGCCTCGCCGAAGAGCGTGCTCTCCCCCCGCGGCGGCCGCGGCGCCGCCGGGGCCGAGGCCGCACCCCTCCCTCGCCTCGTGGCCGCCCCCCCCGCCGCCAAGGCGGCGGCGGCGGCGGCAGAGAACCCCGCCTCCGCGGTCCTCGACGATGCTCCTTCCGCGGTCGCGGCCGCGGAGGAGACCGCGGGCTCCAAGGGCCGCAGCCGGGAGGGAGGCTGCTCCGACGACCCCGAGGCCGAGGCCGGCTGGCGCCTCCGCTTCGCGCGCCGCTGGCGGCGCGAGAGGCTCTATGCTGCGATAGGCCTCTTCCCGCGCTCTCCTCCGCCGATCTATCGCTCCTCCGATGACGGAGGAGGCGTCGACGCGCTGGCTGCGGCCGTCGTGGGAGCGTTCGAGGAGGCCGATGCGGCGGTGGAGTTTGGGGACGGGGAGTGGTAGAAGAAGCGAAGAGAGTTCCGAGTCGAGTTTTTGGGTTTTTCGTTCCTTTTTTTTAACTCTCTTTCTTCGAGTGCCTAGCCTTTTCGCTTTTTGCCTTTTCGTCGTTGCTTTGCTTTGCCATTTCTCCCCTTCACCTGCTTTGACGATCAACAAGAGTTAACGATGCATGCTTTCTACAACCTTTTTCTATCTCTGTAAAGAGAGAGTCGAAAGTTCTTTTTTTACTTCGTTCCAAAAAGCATTTCATCACCCTGTTGCCCCCGCCGCTTCTTCTCCTTCTTCTCCTCCTTCTTCCGCTGCAGCCTCTCCTCCGGGAAGCGGAGGCAGCCCAAAGTTTTCGCTCTCATCGCGGTCTCTCTTCCCGTTCCCGTTCGCCGCCGCCGCTGTCGCTCCGTCCTTCCCCGCTTTCGCCCTTGCCGTCTTTGCCCCCTCCCCCGCCTCGGCTGCCAGCGCCGCGACCTCCTCCTCGAGCCTCGCGCACGCGGCCTCGATCTCCGCGCACTTCCGCACCCCCCGCACCCACCGCTCTTCGTGTTCGCGCACTTCCTCGGCGGCGCGCTCCTGCTCCAGCTTTCGGCGGCGGTTGATGCCTTCGACGCGCGACAGCGCCTCCCTGGCTTCCGATTTCAACAGCGCGGCGGCGGCAGCGGAGTGCGCCGCGTTCGCCTCGGCAGCCCTCGCCCCGAACCGCAGCGCGAGCTCGAGGTTGACGACCCGGTTCCCCTGGTGCTCGAGCTGCGCGCGCGCGTTGTCGAGGCAAGCTCTCCACGCTCCGGCGTCCCCCCTGCGGTCGGGGGGGGGAGGGTCGAGGCGGTACCGCGACGCGTCGAGCGGCGGCATCGGTCTCCCCTCGGAGACGCGGAGGAGCTCGGCGCGGATGAGGGAGCTGAGCCTGCTCGGGTCGAGGTCGCGCGCTGGCGGGAGCTCCGCGAGGTAGTCCTCTGGGGTCTTGGTCGAGGACGCGAGCTGTTTTTTGTTGAAAGGAAGAGAGAGATAGAGAAGAGGTTGAGAGGAAGGAGTTTTTTGCCGTCGAATCATCTTAATCATCATCACCTCCTATGTGTACGCTTACCTCTGCTTCAATCAGCCTGTCCGTGAGGGCGCGCTCAGAGGGTGTCAGGCTGTCCACGTAGGGAAGCGCGTCGACGAGCGTCGCGCCGCGGGCGCGCCAGGAGGGGGCGGATTCGGAGGGGGCGGCATCGAGAGCGAGCATCGTCGGCTGCTGCTGCTCTTTGTCGCCTGGCATTGTTTTGAATCGATACGATGCGGCGGCGCTCTGAGAGAAGGATAGAGGGACAGAGCTGCTCGTGCGTCGGCGAGATGAGAGAGAGCGAGCTAGATAGCAGAGAAAGAGAGGGAGAGAGAGAGCAAGAGTTCAACCTCTCTCTTCTCGAAGTCGTAGTCGATTCTGCATAGAGCTCTCTCTCTCGCGCTCCATCATTTTTTTGTTTTTCCTTCTTTCTTTCAAAGAAAGGCATCGCCCTCGAGCAGCTCGCTCCAGCTGGGCAACTACCGTGTCTCTTTTTCCTCAGCGCTCACGCAAGCGTGTCGACGAGAGCGTCCCTCGCGCTCCTCTCTCGTCCCAGCGCGAGGGAGAGCTCGACTGCTTAGGAGCGAGGGAAGAAGAAGAAAGTTTTTTCTTTTCTTTCCTCAGAACCGACGGCGACGACGAAGAGCACGTCGGGCGGCGAAACAAAAAACAAATGGAAGCGCCGCCCCTCCCGCCGCCGCTGAGCGAGCGCCTGGGGCGCGCCTACTCGAGCATCAAGGAGCACTCGGTGAGGAGCTCTGTTAGCAGTTTGAATCTTAAAAAAGAGCCTGGAAGCCCCGCGTTCTTGTTTTGGGATGCATAGCCACTCTTTCTCGATCGATTGCCTTGCGAGCGCGAAAGGGAGCAGCGGCAGGGAAGCCCTCCATTTTTATTCCCCCGCGGCGGAAGACCTCTTCGTCTCCCCCGCTTCTGCTTCTTCTTCTTCTGCTGCTGCTGCTTCTGCTTCTTCGTGCCCTGGCGCGCGTTTCGCTCTGCCGAGTGCTGCGAGAGAACACGAGAGAGAGCGCCAGTCCTTGTTCTCCCTCGTCTCCGAGACCTCTGTCTCTCTTACACCTTTTCGCTCACCTCGACCCCCTCTTTCTTCCTCCTCGTCGCTCCAAAAAAAACTCACTCCCTCTCGACAACTCCAACAGTTCAACCTCGCCCACAAAAAGACCCCCAACGACATCTGGGCCGCCCTCGAGGCCGCGTGCCTCTCCGAGGGCGACGGTAGCATAGTGGCCGCCGTCGCAGCTGGCGATGGAGGCGCTGATGCTTCCTCTTCTTCGACCTCTGCCGCCGGCGGCGGCGGCGGTGGCGGCAAGGCGTCGAAACACAAGTGGAAGAAACCCGCTTCTTCCTCTTCTCCCCCGACCCCAAACCGCCGCGTCCGCATCGGACCGGGGGCCCACAACCCCGCGGCCGCGGGCAACGCCGTGAAGACAGCCAAGTACAACCCGGTCACCTTCCTCCCCCTCTTCCTCTTCTCGATGTTCTCGCGGGCGGCCTACCTCTACTTCCTGTCGCAGGCCGCGCTCGCGTGGTGGTCGACGGTCTCGCCCTTCGCGCCCTTCGGCCCCACACTCGCGCTGTCGTTCGTGCTCGCCGTCGCGGCGCTCAAGGCCGCGGCCGAGGACAGGACTCGCGCGGCGGAGGACAGGAGGACCAACGGCTCGCCCGCGCGCGTCGTGCTGCCCGACGGGAGTTTGCTCGAGACGAGGTGGAGGCACGTGAAAGTCGGGGACGTGCTCGAGGTCCGGGACGGGGTACGTTGAGCTCACTTTCGGGCTTTCTGGTTTTTGAGAGAGAAAGAGAAAACGAGGCGGAGAGAGAGCGAGACATTTGAAAAAACCATCAGGAAAAAACTCACCCCTCGTGCTCTCTCTCTCTCTCTCCTCCAATCCCTCGCCGTCTCCCCTTCCCCTCTCCGACATCAGGAAGCCTTCCCCGCCGACCTCCTCTGCCTCAAAGTCGACTCCCCGGACGGCGTGGCCTACATCCGAACGACCAACCTCGACGGCGAGAGCAACCTCAAGGTGCGCAGGCCGGCGGACCTGGGGGAGCTCGCGCCGAGGAACAGGGCCGAGGCGGCGAGGCTGCGGGGGCTGCTGACGTGCGAGCCGCCCAACAGGGACCTGCACCGGTTCGCGGGGAGGCTGGTGGTGGCCACTGGGGGCGGCGAGGAGGGCGAGGGCAAGGGGGAGGTCCGCCCTCCTCTCCCTCCTTCCTCTGCCGCTTCCGCTGCTGCTGCTGCCGCCGCTTCCGCCGTTGCTGCCCATGCCCATGCCGCTTCCCCTTTCCCGCCTCCTCACTCGCCGATCCCCGTCGTCGTCGCCCCCGTGACCATGGACGAGCTGCTCCTGCGAGGCTGCACGCTGCGCAACTCGGGCAGCGCCGTCGGCGTCGTCGTCTACGCCGGCCGCGAGTCCCGGGTCCAGATGAACGCGGCGCGGCCCCCTCGCAAGCTGGGCTCCTTCGACCGGTTTCTGAACGTGCAGATCAGCCTGTTGCTGGTGGCGCAGGTGGTGCTGTGCGCGTCGCTGGCGACGTGCTCGTACTTCTGGAGGTGAGGGAGAAGAGTGGGAGAGAGAGATGGGATTGTTTTTTCGTGGTTCTCTCTCTTTTCCTTCGAGCGAAGCGGCAGCGGAGCGGAGAAGCTTTTCTCTTGTCTTTCCCTTTGAGCGGAGGGATAGCGGAGCAAAGAAGCTTTCGAAGCGGCAGCGGAGCGAAGAAGCGTTTCTATCGTCTTTCCTTGGAGTTTTCTTCAGGGACAAAAGGTCGGAAGAAGAAAAACTCACTCGAAACGGAAAAACTTCAAAAACTTCAAAAACAGGGAGAGGCTCGGCGTCGCCCGCACCCACCTGGCCCTCGGCGACGAGGCCCAGGGCAACTACCGGCCCGCCGCGGCCTATATCGGCGTGCTGTTCGTGTCCTTCTGGATCCTGCTGTCGTACATGGTACCTGCTGAGTTTTTTTCTTTTCTCTTCTTTTTGAACGTCGTCCTTCTCTCTCTCGAGGCTCCTCTCTCCAACTCCTCTCGGAAGGCCCGCCGGAACTCACCATCTCTCTCTCCTCTTTCTCCTCCTTCTTCCTTCACACCCCAGGTCCCGATCTCCCTCTTCGTGACCATGGAGATCGTCAAGTTCGCCCTCTGCTCCGTCTTCATCTCGAGAGACGGCGCGCTGGCCTCCGAAGCCGGAGGAGGAGGAGGAGAGCCGGCGCGAGCGCGCAACTCGGACATCGTCGAGGACCTGGGGCAGGTCAGACACGTCTTCTCCGACAAGACAGGCACTCTCACCTCCAACGAGATGCAGCTGCGGGCCGTGGCGGTCAAGGGGGAGGCGTACGGAGATTTGGGCGAGGGCGGCGAAGAGGAAGAGGAACGAGCCGCTCCCGCCGATGCCTCGGACGCTGTCGACGCCTCTGCCGCAGCCCCTCGACCCCGCGCCCGGCTCGTCAAGCTCGAGTCGTTCGCCGCCGGCGGCGACGCCGAGGCCGCCCTCGAGGCCTTCGACCCGCGCCTGGCGCGCGCCACGGCCGCGATGCGCTCGGCGGGCTTCTGGCGCGAGGCCGCGGACGCCGGGGGGTCGGACGCGGACGTCTTGGCGCTCGCGACGTCGAGCCCGCGGGCCGTCGCGGCCGCCGTCGTCGCGGCGGCGGCGAGTTCGGCTTCGTCGCCGGCGCTCGCTCGCCTCGCCGCGAGCGCCTCTCCCTCTTCCGGGCTTGTCTCTGGCGGAGGCGGAGGCGGGTGGAGAGGGAGCTGGATGGGAGGAGGAGGTGGCGGCAACAACGCGGGCGGGAGCGACAACACCGCGACCGCTGCTGCTGACTCTGCAGCGGCGGCGGCGGCCGAGGCCGCTTCGCCCGAAAGCGTCAGCGGCGGGAGGAGCAGCCCCGCTTTCGACGACGACGGCGACGACCGCGACCCCGGGCCCTCGCCCCCCGCCGTCGTGCCCACGCTCAACCCTACCCCGGTCAGCGCGCGCAGGCGGAGGCTCCGGGCGGCCGAAGGTAGGAGAGGCGCTTCCGAGGGCGGCGGCGCTGCTGCTCTCTCGCCGCCGGCGTCGTCGGACGACAGCGACGACGGCGGGGTCCCGGCCCTCTCGACGGCGACGACGCCAGGGGTGGCTTTGTCGCGCCCTTCCTTTACCGGCGCATCACCTTCTTTGACGATGAGGACTCCCGGCGGGGGCGGCGGCAACGGCGGAAGAGAGTCTGCGACGGGAAGCGCGCGGAGGCCGCCGCTCCCTCCCGGCGCCGCCGCCGCCGCGTCCGTGTCCGCCGCGGCGGCAGCGACCCCATCCCAGCAGCAGCAGCAGCGGCAGCGCACTCCCGGCGACGAGGGGCTCTCCGCGGCGGTGCTCGGGCATCATATGCTCGACTTCTGGTCCAACGTCTGCCTATGCCACTCGCTGATCGTGGCGAGGCACGAGAGCGGGAGCCGCGGCGGAGGCGGGAGCCTCGGCGCGAGCGCCGGGGAGGAGGGGGAAGCGGCGACAGCGGCGGCGGCCAAGGTGAGCGGCGGCGACAAGGGTGCCGAGGCGTCGCCGTCGCCTTCTCTCCTCCTTCCGCCGCCGCCCCCTATCACCACTTCTTCTCCTCTCTACCCGGCCTACCAGGGCCCCTCCCCGGACGAGGTGGCCCTCGCGGACGCGGCCAGGAGGCTCGGCTTCGAGTTCGTGGGGAGGTCGAGGACGCACATCACTCTGCGGGTGAGTTTTTTTTCCCTCCTGGAGTTTTTTTCTTCCGAGGGCGAGAGTGCGGATTGCGTTGGTCTTTCTGTTGCTTCTTTTCCTTTCCTTTCTCCTTCTCTCTGAAAGAGGGAGGAGTGGAGTGAGATAGAAGAACGCAAGGAGCCTGCTGATATCGAGCCAGCAAAGCGAGCCGCCGCGGGGACTTGAGAAAAAGACGGAAGAAAAAGTTTTCGGGGGGAAAACACACTTTTTCCTTCTTCTTTCTCGACTTTTCTCTCTCTTTCCCAAAAAAACTCAGAAAACCTCAAAATTCTCAAAATTAAAATTCTTCTCCCCAACAGGTCCAGGGCCACGACGTCGTCCACGAGCTCCTCAACTCCCTCGAGTTCACCTCCGAGCGCGCCCGCATGTCCGTCATCACGCGCTCGCCCGACGGCACGATAAGGCTCCACGCGAAAGGGTCCGACGCGGCGCTCCTCCCGCGGCTGCGCGTGTCGACCGACGGGAGCCTCCTGGCGGCGACGCACGAAAACCTGCGCGCGTTCTCCTCGCGCGGGCTGAGGACGCTGCTGCTCGCGAGCAGGGTGCTGGGCGAGGAGGAGTGGAGGAGCTGGAATGCGAGGCACACCGCGGCGGCGGCGACGCTGGCCGGTCGAGGTAAAGGGGGAAGAGACGGTGTTGTTTCGAGTTTTTGAGAGGGTTTTTCTCCCCCTCGAGATCGAAACGAAAACTCACCTTTTTTCTTCATCTAAAAAAAAAAAACAGAGAAAGCCCTCGCCCGCGTCGCCGAGGAGGTCGAGCGCGACCTCGAGCTCGTCGGCGTCACCGCTATCGAGGACAAGCTCGCCGACGGCGTCCCTGCCGCCGTGGCTTCCCTCGTCCGCGGCGGCGTCAAGGTGAGATTTTATTTCTTTCCCTCCCCTGTCCTCCTCGGCCTCCTCTCCTTTCTTTTCTCCTTCTCACCCTTTGGATTGGAAAAAAAAAAACTCTCTCAAAGGTCTGGATGATCACGGGCGACAAGCAGGAGACCGCTGTCAATATCGGCGTCGCCTGCCGGCTGCTCCGCGACCCTGGAAGGCTGCTGCGGTGCAACGCGCAGGAGGGCGGGGAGAAAGGGGCCGACGCGAGGTTGGCGGAGCTGCTGGAGGCGACGGCGCCGTGGGCGGAAGACGGCGGGAAGAGGAAGAAGCTTATCTGTACCGCTGCTGGCTCGAGCTCTTCTTCTTCTTCGGCCGTTCCCGCCGCCACCGCCACCGCCGCCGCTGCTGCTGTTTCGAACAACAGCAACAGCGCCGCTGCTCCTTACCCATCGGACGTCACCATGCGCCCCGCGCCGATCTCCACGGCGACGACTCCCGGTGAGAGCGGGGCGGGAGCTTTGGCGACCGGGAGGACGAGCGGCACCGGCGGCGGGAGCGACGCGACGAGGGCGACGACGGCGGCGACGCTGACGACGGTCGCCGCCACCGCCGCCGCTTGGCAGCTCCCTCCCGCGCTTCCTCCTCCCCCGACCGGCGCTTCCTCCCCCTACCTCTTCCTCCCTCTCCCTCTCCCGTCCGCGGTCCCGGCCGCCCTCTACTCCTCCCCCCGGCCCCCCGAGCTCGTCATCGACGGCCGGACGCTCTCGCACGTGCTCGGCCGCCCCGAGGCCGAGGCCGCGCTGGCCGAGCTCGCCACGCGCTGCTCCTCCGTCGTCGTCTGCCGGGCAAGCCCGTCGCAGAAGGCCGGGATCGTGCGGATGATGAAGGCGAGGAGGGAGCGCGCCAGGCTGCTGGCCGCGGGCGGGGCGAGGCTGCTGGCGGGCCCCCCGGGGTCGGCGGCGTCGATGGCGCTGCCGTCGATGGCGCTTAGGGACCGGCTCCTCCGCGCGATCACCCACCCCGTCCTGACGGTCCGCGCCGCCACTTCCTCTGCCTCGAATAACGAGTGCCTCCTGGCGATCGGCGACGGCGCCAACGACGTCGCGATGCTCCAGGCGGCCGACATCGGCGTCGGGCTCCTGGGCAAGGAAGGGAGGCAGGCGGCGAACAACGCCGATTTCGCGTTTGCGCGCTTCGCGTCCCTGCCGCGGCTGCTGCTCGTGCACGGCACCCTGGCCGACCACCGCCTCGCCCGGCTCATCAAGTACTCGTTCTACAAAAACGTCGCCTTCGCGGCCATGCTGCTCTGCTTCCAGTTCTTCAGCGGGTTCTCCGGGCAGGCCCTGCTCGACGGCGTGACGTCCGCCTTCTACAACGCGTTTTTCACGGCGCTGCCCGCCGGGTTCTTCGCCGGGTTGGACAGGCTGGTCAGGCACCTCGCGACGCTCGAGGCTGCCCCCAGGGCGTACAACTCGAGGCCGGCGCTGACGGCGCGGTCGTTCTGGAGGACTTCGGTGCTGTCGGGGGCGGTGCAGGGGGCGGTGCGTTTTTTTTTTTTTTGAGAGAGAGAGACAGAGGGGAGGCCAGAAAAAAGTCGAGCGAGAGAGCAAAAAATCTCAACCTTTTTCCCCTTCAAAAAACAAAACAGGTCGTCTTCTTCGTCCCCTTCCTCTCGATGCGCACCCGGGGCCCGCGCCCCTCGAGCGACGACATCTGGTCCCTCGGGAAGACGATGTTCCTGGCGATCATCGGAGTGGTGAGAGAGCCTGGTCCTTTTCTTTCTTTTCTCGAGTTTTGAGGTTGAGCGCCGCCCGACAGAAATAGGAAAAAAAGTCTCACGGGAGAAAAAAAAACGGAAAAAACGGGGGAAAAAACTCTCAAGGTCTCGCTCGAGCTCGCCCTCGTCGCACGCTTCTGGACCTGGCCCTTCACCGCCGCCCTCCTCGGCTCTTACTTCGCCACCTGGCCCTGGCTCGCCCTGCTCCCTGCGCTCTACCGGGCCGCCGGGAAGTGGGACCACGCGCAGCTCGGCGTCGGGCCCAACCTGCTGCGGTCGCCGCTGTTCTGGCTGCAGCTCGCTCTGGTTTACGCGGTGACGTTCTCCTCGAGGCTGGCCGAGCACGGCGGAACGTGGGTGTTCTGTCCCAGGGACGACATGATCCTCGCCGAGAGGGAGGAGCTGGCGGAAAGGGAGCGGAGGGAGGAAAGGGAGAGGGGGGAGGATAGGGAGGAGAAGGGAGGGAGCGGGTCGCAGCAGCAGCAGCAGGGGCGGCGGTGCGCCGCCGAGGTCGAAGGAGGCGAGAGAAGCGGCGAGATGGAGGCGCCTGTTGTCGGCGCCTTCCCTGCCTCTGCTGCTCCGGCGGCCTCTTCGAGCGCGACGGTGTGAAAGAGGGCGAAACCGGGAAAGAGAAACGCATATTTTTGTTTCTTTTTCCCGTGACGACGACTTCTTCGCTTTTCTCTTCGAAAAAAAACTTTTTTTGTTCTTTTCTTTTTCTGCTTTGAAAGCTTTCCTCGTTATACAGTAAAATAAACTTGCCACTATTACAACATACGCACAGAATTCGAAAAAAAGGCATTCATCCTTTGATGAAGACGACATTGCCGTTGCCGTAGTCGTTGTCGAAAGGCGGCCTCTCTTCGCCAGCGAGCGCGCTCCGCACCGCCGCCGCGACTCTCCCCGCCGCCGCCTTTGAAAAGGCCCCTCTCTCTTCTCCTTCTCCTGCTGCTTCTTCTCCTGCCGCCGCCGTGTCGACCACGAAGCGCGCGAAGGCAGATTTCCAGAGGCGCGAGAAGGGAGAGGAAGAAGAGGAAGGGCGGTCCACTCCGAGGTCGCGGAGCATTTCTTCTCGAAAGGAGGCAGGAGGGAGGGACGCTGCTGCCCTCGCGTTGCCGCCCTCGCGCCGTCCGTCGCCGTCGCCTCTGTCCTCCTCTTTCTCCTCCTCCTCGTCCTCGTCCTCCTCCTCCGGCAGCAGCAGCAGCAGCTCCTTCCTCCCTCGGTCCCGCAGGGCCTCGACCTCGGCCCACCTCCGGGGCTTGTGCCCCGCCGAGAAGGAGCCGGAGGCCGCCAGCGCGGCGGCGCGGGACTCGAGGCGCCTCTTCCAGAGCCCCTCGTCGCTCGTCCCGACGGCAACGACGACGACGGCGAGGGCGGCGGCAGCGGCGGCGGCGGCGGGGGCGCTCCCCTTCAGCTCCTCCGCGAGCCGCAGGGCTCTCTCCGCGGCGGAGGGCCTCGACAGCGGCGAGTCGAGCAGCACGCAGGGGCAGCGGGAGGAGGCCAGGAGGGTCCTGGCGGCGTTGAAGGCCGCCGCGTAGGAAGCCTCGTTGAGCCTCTGCCGGAAGAGGTCTCCTCCTTGTTCTCCTCCTCCTCCTCCTCCTCCCCCTCCTTGCTCTCCCCTTGCTCTCTCCGTAAACACCTCGGCGAGTGCGTCCCTGGTGTCGTCCTTGTCGATGAGGGGCGAGTTTCCGAGCTCGAGCGAGACGGCGCGCGCCAGGGTGCTCTTTCCGACCGCCGGCAGGCCGCGGAAGAGGACGAGGACGGCAGCGGGGGAGGACGACGAGGCGGGGCGCCGGGCGGGGCCCGGGACAGGGCCGAGCGACCGCGGCGCATCGTCGGCGACTCGCTCCTCGGCCTCGCCCTCGGCCGCGCCTCCCGCTTCGTTCTTTCGATCGGGCATCGATCTGTCGCGAATTTTGATCTGTGCGAATTGTGTCCACTCTCGATCGTCGTTTGGTGTCGATCGAGCAAAAACCGATGTCAATCATGGACTCGGGCCTCCTCGCATCCGTCGCTTCCCAGCTCGTGGACGGCGGCGGGATCCTGGCATCCGACGAGTCCCCCCCGACTCTGGGGAAGAGGCTCGTCAAGGCCGGCCTCGAGAACGACGAGGTGAGTTATTATTTCCTTTTTTACTCCTCCTTTTCGTTTCTCCTTTCTCTCCCTCAATCAAAAACCTCACCCTCGACGGAAAAAAAAACGTTCCAAGGAAACCCGCTGCGCCTGGCGCTCGTGCCTCTACGGCGCCAACCTCTCCGTCAACGGCATCCGCGGGTGCATCGTGTACGAGGAGGCCCTCGACCAGAAAGTGCCCGGAATCTACCTCCAAAGGGAGGAGATAGGAGGAGGAGAGGGAGGAGGAGGAGGAGCAGAGGTCTCAGTCCCGGCGCTGCTGGAGCGGCAGGGCGTCCTCGTCGGCGTCAAGGCGGACGCGGGGCTCGCCCCCTTCGAGGGGCCCGGCGCGCTGCCGGGTGACACGTTCACGCGGGGGCTCGAGAGGCTCCCCGAGGCCTGCGCGCGGTGGAAGGCGCGCGGGGCGAGCTTCACCAAGTGGCGGAGCGCGCTGGCGATCCGGGGGAGGGGGGGGCCCTCGGGCCCCTCGGGCAGCTCCTCGCCCGGCCCCGGCCCCTCCTCGCCCTCCTCCTTTGGCGCCTCCCCCGCCGCCGTCGCCGCCAACGCCGAGCAGCTCGCGCGCTACGCGGCAGTGTCTCAGGCCCACGGGCTCGTGCCTCTGATCGAGCCGGAGCTGCTGATAGACGGGGCGCACTCGGCCGAGGCCGCGGCGGGGGCCCTCAAGGTTTGTAGAAACTTTTTTTTTGGGGGGGGGTCAACGGCTGGCGGTGCTCGCGGCACGCACCGCCGGTGAGGAGGGGCAGCAGCGGTGGAAGAGGAGGAGGAAGAAGAAGGAGATCTCGGCGACGGCAACCGCGGCGACGGCGGCGGCGGCGGCGGCAGCGAGCCCAGCTCCCCCTTCGGAGGAAGAGAGAGAGGGAGAGATGGAGAGACAGAGACAGAGAGAGAGAGAGGGGGGGGGGGAGAGCAAAAGAGGCTCACTCGCCGCCCTCTCCGCTCTCTCTTTCCGATCAACCAAAACAGGAGGTTCTCACCGCCGTCTTCGCGGCCATCGAAAAGATCAACCAAGAGGCAGCAGCAGCAGCAGCGGCGGCGGCGGCAGCGGCGGCGGCAGCAGGGGAGGGACGCGGAGCCCGAGGAGCGGAGGCCGCCGCGGCCGTCTCCCTGTCTGGCCTGCTGCTGAAGCTGATGCCGTGCGTGCCCGGCGCGGACGCCGCCGGCCCAGCCCCCTCGGACGAGCGGCTCGCGGCCCTGACGCTCGACGTGCTGCGCGAGTGCGTGCCCGCCGAGGTGCCGGGCGTCGTCCTGCTGTCGGGGGGCCTGTCCGAGAGGAGGGCGACCGAGGTGCTCCAGGCGATCAGCGCCGAGAGGGCGAGGAGGGTGCGGGCGTGCGCCCCCTCTCGCTCTCCGTACCCGTGGGCGATCTCCTTCTCCTTCGGGAGGGCCCTGCAGGCCTCCGCGATGCGCCTGTGGTCGGCCGGGAGGAAGCAGAGGGGGCGCGGCGGCGGCGGCGGCGAGGGCGAGGGCGAGGGGGCGCGCGAGGGCGCGGAGGGTGCGGAGCGGGCCTCGGTCGCCGCGGCCCGGACGGCGGCGGCGGCCTTGGCCGGGGCCAACAGGGACGCGAGCCTGGGGGTCTACAGAGGCCCGCATCCCGCAGCCGACGCCGACGCCGCCGACGGCGTCGGCCTCAGGGAGGGGTTCAGGGGGTTTCGGGACGACGCCGTGGCGAGGGAGGCCGCGGCGGCGGCGGCGGGGGCGAGGCGGGAGAAGGAGGGCGAGGCGGCAGCATCGGCGGTGTAAAAAGGAGGGAGGGAAAAACAGAGGAAGAGGAGGAAAAAAGGTCACTTGTGTCGAGAGTCGGCGTCGGCGACGCCTCCTCGCTCTCTCCCTGCTGCTCCTCCTCAAACTCGGATGGAGTTCCGCCTGGAGCCGGCGCTGGAGCGTCGCGACCCGGGATCCGTCATCACGGCGATCGCGCTCGACGACGACGGTGGGAGGATCTATGTCGGTGAGGAGGAGAAGAGGAGAGAGTGGTTTGCGGCTCGATGGATGGTCCCGTCGATCGAGGGAGGGCCATTGAAAAAAAGCTCATCTTTTTTCTCTTTTCCACTCGAAACGCGACCACACAGGGACCTCCGACGGCGTGCTCGAGGAGTGGAACCGCCCCTCCGGAGGCGGCCGCGCCGTGCTCGGGGCGCGGAGGCACGTCGGCGGGAGCAGAAAGGTAAATAAAAATCGAGAGAGAGGAGAGGGAGGCGCGCCGGTCAGATTCGTCCAAAGCGTGCTCTTCTTCATCGCTCATCTCACCCACTCCTCGACCTCTTGAGAACGCCACTCGACTCGCTCCTCAGCCCGTCGCCGCCATCTCCTACGTCGGCGCCGCGCGCAAGATAGCGGCCCTCGTCGACGGCAACGTCTCGCTGCTCGACGAGGAGACGCTGGACGCGGTCCCCCTGCCGGCGGGCGGCGGGTGGAGGAGCGGCGGCGGCAGGAGCGCCGCCGCTGGCGGGCTCGGCGGCGGCGCGAGCAGAGAGGCCCCGGCGTCCCTCCTCCCCCCTCCGCTCCTCTCGTCCCCGAGCTCCGGGGGGATCACGGCCATCGCCGCGGCCCCTCCAGGCGCCGGCGGTGGCGGCGCTTCCTGCCTCGCCGTCGCGGGGAGGGCGCGCGGGAGGCTGCTCCTCGGCGGCGGCACCTCGCGCGCCGCCGTCTTGCTCGTCGTCCCCGGGGCTTCCTCCTCCTCGTCTTCTCCCTCTTCGACGAGCACTGGCTCTTCTTCCTCCCCTCCTCCGGCTGCCGTCTGCGCCCACTCTGTCGAGTGGGGCGAACCTCTGGCTGTGACTACGGTGGCCTGGGTTGGCAGCGGCGCCCTCGTGCTAGGCAGCGCGCTCCGCTACTGTCTCTGGACGCTGCCGCCGCTCTCGTCCTCGGCGGCGGCAGCGGCTGCCGCCGCTGGCGGCGCTCCTTCTTCTCCCTCTTCCGCCGTCGTCCCGCTGCTCGAGCTGTCCGCGGACGCCCCCGCGGCGACGCCGGTGGCGCTCTCCCTCCCAGGCCTCTCTTACGCTCCGCCGTCGCCGAGGAGGGAGAGGCGAGATCCCCTCTCCTCGAGAGGAGGAGGAGAGGAGGAGCGGGACGGACAGGCGGCGGCGGCGGAAACGGCGGCGGAAACGGTTCCGACCGCGGTCTTGCTCCTCGTCGAGAGGGCAGGGGTCGCCGTCGGGGTCGATGGGATGCAGGCGCGAGGGCGGCCCGGGGCTGCGACCTTTGCGGAGGCCCCGACGGCGCTGGCGACGGTGAGACTTTGTTTTTTTTCCTTTCGTTTTTCTGAGAGAGCCGAGGTGCGATAATTTTTTTAAAGAAAAAAATCTCATTCTTTTCAACCCGCTTGTCTCTTTTCGACCTTCCCTCAAAACAGGTCGCAGGCGGCCTCGCCGTCGCCGCGGCGTGCGCCGCGGGCGTCCTGGTCCACGACGCTGTAACGGGGGCCGAAATGAGCCTTTTGAAGTGGCCAGAGGGGGCCGCGCCCGCGCGCGGGCAGAAGCTCCTCTTCGCCTCGATGCCTCATTCTCCTTCTGCCTCTGCTTTTGCCTCTACTTCTTTCGCGCTCGTCAGCGGGATGCGGAGGGCGTGGGCGCTGGTTCCCGTGTCGGCCCGGGAAAGGGCCGTCGTGGCGCTCGGGGCGCGGAGGTTCGAGGAGGCCGCCGCGGCGGCGCTGGCGTCGCTAGGAGCGGGAGCGGGAGCGGGGCGGAGCGGGGCAAGCGCCGGCGACGAGCGCAGAGGAGGAGGAGGAGACGAAGAGGAAGAGGAAGGAGGCGGCGGCTGCTTCGAAGCAGGCTGCTCCCGGTGGGAGGAGGACGTCGCCGCGGAGGCAGGGCTCGCGCTGCTGTCCCACGCGCTGCGTCCCGCCGCTGCGACCCCGGCCTCCTCGGCCTCGACGGCGGCCTCGTCCTCGGCCCCGGCGGCGGCGGCGGCTGGGCTCCTCGGCAGCGCCCTCGCCGCCTCTTCGCTGCACCCGGCGGAGCTGTTCCCCTTGCTCCCCGGGGAGAGCGCTCCCTGGGCCGGCGAGGCCGGGAGGGCCGCCGAAGCTTCCGCGGAGCGGAGGAGGCGCAGGCTGCGGGGAGATGGAGCGGCGGAGGCGAGCGAGGCGGCGGCATTGGCGGCGGCGGCGGCACCCTCGCTGCCTCCGCTGGCCCCCGGGAGGCAGAACGCGGCGGTGACCGCCGCGGTCTCCGGGGCCATGCTCGCTCTGCGCGAGAGGCAGAGAAGGGCGAGCATCGGCTCGAGTGAATCCCTGAGCGAGGGGGTCGACACGGTCGCGGCGGTGCTCGCGGCGCGCGCCGCCGGGGAGGAGGCGGCGGCGGAGGACGAGGAGGAAGAGGAAGAAGATCGCGGCGACGGAAAGCGCGGCGGCGGCG
>Ga0114918_10001846_pt1 | contig 19011 bp, 15 predicted proteins | sample LantaG_FD_87015 | JGI IMG/M metagenome (GOLD analysis project Ga0114918, IMG submission 87015) | Deep subsurface microbial communities from Baltic Sea to uncover new lineages of life (NeLLi) - Landsort_02402 metaG | ecosystem: Environmental > Aquatic > Marine > Oceanic > Sediment | place... | reverse complement strand
TTAAGTTCTCAATACTATCAATCCCGCGACCAACTTGCTCAACAAATGGCTAATCAGCAGGGCGGTATGGCTACGCCTGGGGTGCCAGGTGTACCTACTACGATGACTGCCTACACACAAGCCCTTCAGGGGATGCTGACGGGGCAAAGTCCATACTACCAGGCAGCAATGACGCGAGGAATAGGCGCAATCGGGGCGCAGGCGCAACTGGGCAGGCAGCAGTTAGGCTCACGATTAGGACAACGTGGACTGCTTCGGTCGGGACTTATGGGCCAGGGCCTAGCAGGAATTGAGCGCGGTAAGTTAAGTGCGGTGGGGCAACTAACTGCCCAACTAGAAAGCGAACGGATGCGGCGGCAGGAGTTTGGTATGCAGCAGGTGGTAGCCCAGCAACAGATTGAGCAGTATGCGCGAAATGCTGGACTGAACGAACAACAGATAGCAGAACTGCGACGACAAAATAATGCTGAATTGTGGATAAATGCTATTCAGGCGGGATGGCAGATGTTGAACCCGCCCGCGCAACCGGCAACACCGACATTGCCAAGTTATAATTTCAACTTTGGAGGATCCCCCGCTACCCCAACAACTTATCCCGACTATTCTCAATGGGGATTTACCCCTGGGCAGGCATAAGGAAGTGAATAATTATGGCATTAGATTGGCTTAGAACATTAGCGATGATCGCTACGGGTGTTGGCCGTGGTATGCAGGCTACCCGTGAGCAGGAACAGACGCGACAACAACAGGCGCTTCAAAACGCCCTAGCGCGAGGGCAGTATGGTATGCAGCAGGCACAGCTAGGTATGCAGGCCGTTGGCTTGCGCTCAGACCTTGCCTCGGATGCTTTGAAGAGACAACAGTTGCAGCAGGCGATAGATTATGCTCGTAGCCCTGAAGAACAAACGGAAGCACTAAAAACACAATATCTATGGGAACAGGGACAAGAAGCTCAACAGGCTCGGGAGACAGCACAGCGAGGCTTACAAGGAATGTTAGGATTGTATGGCCCGGGCCAGGTGCCGACTGGCGAAGTAATCCCCCGACCAGCGAGGCCCGCAGGCCCACTGATGACGGAGCAGCCGCCGATAACTCTTTCTCAACCACCTGGGTTGCGAGAAGCATTAGGCCAGAGATTAGCAGTAGGGCCGCCCACGTTTCAACCGCCGGCACCTATGTTTCAACCTCCACCGCTACAGCCAACTATACCCGCAGGCCAAGCAACCTATGAGCAGATGCTTCCAGTGGCAGGAGCAGAAGCCGCACAGCGCGGGTGGATGCCTCAATTTGAAGGCGGATATGTTACTGGCTTTACAGGGAAACAATTGACGCCTGCTGAGATAGAAAAACAGCGGCTAGAAATAGAGGGACTAGGCCTAACTAATGTGGAGAAACAAGTAACAATCGAGGGCTTGCGAATAGAGAACGCCGACGCAAAAAATAAGCAGGAATTGGCCGCCTTGCAGAATGAGTTTGAGAAGGCTCTCGCTCGAGCTCGACTTAATCCCGTGATCCTACAGGAGCTGGGTAGGCTTGGTATACTTGGTGATGTGGCGCAGTTGCAAACGGCCATAAACCGGGGGGTTCCCGCCGAGAATGTCCACTTGATGGTACAGGATATAACTCCTGGTCTCGAAAGGCTGCGCCGGTTCGAGAAAGTTACACCTGGAGTACAAATCTCTGAACTAGGACCGGGGGCAATTGGGCTTAGGGCGCTTGAACAGGAACAGATGACTGGCCGCACTCAATTGCGATATGGTGGTGCCCCGGGAATCGGCGTACCCGTTGAACCCTTCGCTAAGGTGTCTATCTCGGATGCTCAGGCAGAGTCGAAAAGGTACGAACAGGAACTACGAGACTATATTGACCGCGGCTATCGGAGTACACCACTTTCTACGTTGGCTGCAAGTCTATACGGACACAGACGGGCGATGGGCCAACACGGTGCTACTTTGCTAGGGACAACAGACAAACCTCAACCGCACATACAAAGCCTCTGGGATCAAGCCACTAAGAAGGCACGGCAATATGGTTACGATGACTACACGGGAGTTGGTTCCCCTTTCGTGGTGAAGCCGGCCCAGTCCGACCGGGCGGCGGGTATCCGGATCGCGCCGTAACCCAGGTAATTAAGCACGGGGAAATTACATTAGGCCCTCGCGGTGCTCGTTACCACGACCGCAGTTATCCTACACACACTGCTAAGGGTACTCCTGCTTGCGCCGGCGCCTTTGCCTATGTAACAGGTCAACCTCACGTTGGTATGGCGAGAAATTACCTCTCCGTACTGGAGCGTCCTCGTTCAGGTTATCGTGAATTGCGTTCTGGTGAAGCACTCCAGCTTGATGATGTAGCAGTTTGGAAACATTATGGTACTCGGAAAACTTCCAATGGCTATAAGTATGGTCATATAGGCCATATTGCACTAGATAGGAATGGCGAACCGATTTTGGTTTCCTTACTTAATGGTATTCGTGGTCGGACTACTCGTATCCTCTCAGGGGCACGCTTTTTCCGCAAGGTGAGATAAAATGCCTTATGTTGTTGGCAAAGGTTATGTAGCTGAACCTAAAAAGGCCCTATCCTGGTGGGAGCACATACAAGAACTGGGGCGTCGGATCCGCGCGGCTCCAGGCCCTGAGCTTACTATAGCTCAACAGGAGGCCGCTTACCAAGAGGAACAAAGGGCGAAGGCTGCCCGGATGGAACCTCTCCGCGAAATTGCACGTCAGCCCCCACCTCCGCACTTTCTCCCTACCCCTGGGGTTAGTCCGGGGCAAAAGTGGGTTGCGGAAACTCTGACTCAATTTGTACCTCGCATTGGGCCACCAGTTCCATTAGGTCCCACCGGGGAAACTGTAACTGGAATGATAGATGTAGCCCTCAAATTGCCAGGGGTTCCGGGCGCGTTAAAAGCCCAACAGGAAAGAGAGATAGAGGAATTATATCGGCGGGGACAAATTACGCCCGCGGCTCGTGCCTTGCAACGCATCACCACTGCGATTCCCCTAGCACCTACTTATATCCCCTGGAGCTTTGCTTATAAAGGGGCCGAACATCCCGCCGAAACATTGCCAGCGTTTTTTAGGGGGGAAAAGGGCGGAGTAATTCAAACGACCCCGACACTTCCCTTGGGAATTCTCCGAAGTTTGGCTGAAGACCCCTTGGCGGTGTATTTGCTGGGGCCTAGTGCGTGGCAACGAGTTACTCAACGATTAGCTGCACGGACTGCGAAACAAGCAGTGGGCGGAGTAGTGGGTACAATAGAATCGGCAGTAAAAGACCCGCGCCTAAGCCAAAAGGTAATGAGTGCTGTTAGTGAAGACGTGGCAAGGGCAGCTACTTCTGGTCAGGAGGCATATAATAGTCGCCTTTTCTCTGCGGGTGTACGTCCTCAAGTTGCCGCCTATGAGGATGTTATCGGGACTGCCATCAAGCGGACGGGTGTGGAGTTACCCGAACTTGAGCATAGGACACTAGTAGATTCCATAGGAAGGTCTTTGCGGCAGACTTGGCGTGGGCCAACCGAAAGCTGGCTTGGCCGGTTACGTGAGCAGCGATTCGTAAGAGGAATGGAACGCGAGGCTGCGGCTATAACCCCCACTGGACCCCAAGTGCGTGCCACGGAAGCCTACCGGGGTTTTCTTGAAGAAGCAAAGACAGCCGGGCGTAGCGTAGCCGAACATTGGCGAGTAACATACGGCGACCGTCCTATACCGATTGGCTTGCAGACCCTTGCTGGGCGTCCTATTTCTGAAATTGTTACCCCCAGTGCTACATACAGAATAGCCCCTCGTACAAGTACGATCTGGCAAACTGAGGTTGTCCCCCAGGCAATGGCTTATGTTGAAAGAGCACAAAGACTACATCCCCAATTAACGCCTGACATCTTTACAGGAACAGCCGAGACATTGCGCCGGGCCCTGATAAGCCCTATACGAGAACAAGCTGGTGCTATAAGTGGAGCACTAAGAGCATTGGAGCAGGTACAGATACCCGGGGTAGAGATAGTACCGTATGCCGCGCCACCACAGGTTTCAGTGGGGCCCGCTGCGCGGCCGCCAACGCCAGCCTCAACGGTGGAACCCCCAATAGCAGAGATCCAGCGGGACATCAAAGTAACGGGTACTGCTAGGCACGGCGATGTAAGTGTCAAGATAGTTCAGCACCCAGACGTATCAAACAGGCAATTAGAGAGACGTTGGGCTGTTGAGACCACAGTAGCTGGCGATAGACGTTTGCCTCGTGAAGCCCCAATGTTAATGGAGGAGGCGCAGGCATTTGCGATTGCTCAACTATCGCAGCCACGTCCTGCCATACCAACGGCCCGCCCTGTCGCCTTCCGGGGAACGCAGTACGGTCTGTTCGGCGGCCAGGTGTCAATTCCAGGGCAAGCACCCGAAGTCAGGCAGTTGAGCCTTGAAGAGCAAATGCGTATGGGCGTCCCCGTTGCAGAAGAAGAAACGGGCCGGATGTTTGATGTGGGACGAGAGATTGCGGGGGCACCGCAGGTAGTAACGCCAGAAGTGCCAGGGCCACAAGAAGTTGTCAGTCGCATAATGGCTGAGCTTACAGGGCAGACCGAGGCAGTAGCCCCAGTGGAAGCTGCGAGACTGATTAAACCGCCCGCCGCACCAACCATTACACCACCGTCAGCCCGCAAGCTAACCCTATCTGAATTAGCCCCTGAAGATACTGAGCAATTGCGCGAGATAATCCGCGATTTCCGCTACCAAACAACTCAACTTCGCAAGCCCCTTTTGACTCGCTACAAGGCTATACGACAGCGCAAAGACCTGCGCGTTGAACGGATAATGCTCAGTAGGGCATTACATCCTCAGCGGTTTGATCAAGTAAAATATGGCCAAGCACTGGCGGATAGAGATAAATCAGACGTAGAGTGGTGGGGCACAGCAGAGCAACGGGAAAGACATCGCGCGCTTACCGGGCACGAGGCATTTGTGGGAGACCGTAAAGCTACCTGCTGGACAACAAATGATGAGTTTATTAACTATTGGGTAACTGGCGAACTGCCTTCAGGTATTAGTGAGGAATTACGGGAGCGAAGCATCGAGTCAGCGCCTACTATTGCAAGTGAAATGAGTTTGCCTGATAGTGCGGATTTTAGGAAGCACGGCACTAGTGATGCTGAGCTAGAGTTTTTCTCAATTGGGGATAAAGCGAATGAGCGCTGGATGAATGATCCGCAGCGCGTTCTGGAGGAAGTTACGACAGAATACAATCGGGTAAATAGGGAATTAGTCGCCAAGCAACGCGAGTACGAGGAGGAACTAGCGAATATCATAGAAGAGGCCCGCAATGCAGGATATGGTGAAGATACTTTTGAGGCCCTCCGACGCGACTTCGCCAAAGCATACGAGCCGGAACTTGCAGAATTGCAAGCCTATGAGAAGGAAATGCAGGGAGCCGTTGCTCGCACAGGAGAAGGAATGGAAGCCGCCGAGAGAGCTTACGCTGCGCCCGATATACCCAAGGCTAAAAAGATTGATGATATGACCCGGGCCGAACTACTTAGCTTATATGAGCAGCAACGGAACTTGCGCCGTTTGGCTTTGGGGCAATTGGGCATCTTGCCAGAAGAAGCACGGCCCGACGTCGCCACCTGGAGGACGCTACAAGGATATGCCGCAGAAACTGAACCATTTGGCCCGCCTGAGAGTACGGTTCGCTTGCCCACTGAAGTACCTATGCCGCAACAAATTGCTGCTAAGGTAGAGAAGGCAGTTAAAACCGCTACCGATACCCTACAAAAACACGGGATTACTCCCTCGCGTGACTTTGTGCTTCGCCAGCGGGATCTGAAACGGCAACACTTTCAAAATGCACTAACTCAACTTCAAGCAGAGATAGAAGAAATCTCGGAGCGGCCGTTTGCCGAAAGATATGCTGAGTTGATAACCCAGTCAATTCGTGCTGGCGAGCTAACAACCGCACAGAGAGTAGGGCGAAGTTTCCTGCAAACAATAACTGATCCTAAACTGCTTGACCCCCTATATGGAATAGAGGAAGTAGTGAGTGATGCTCTTAGAGAGACAATTCGTGGTGTGGAGCAACAAACTGCTATTCTGACTGAAGATGTAGGGCGGCAGTGGGTGGGGCTTAGTCATATAGAACGCACCGCCCTAAACTTGGTCGCCAGCGCTATGTTACACGAGGTTAGGACGCCATTGCGAGGAGTGCCTGGCGTAGTTGAACAACCGCAGTTGCCGGGGGAACCAGGTATTGCAGCAGGGCGCTTATTTGGATTGTCCCCGGCTATACAACTACAAACGTTGATGGGAATGATCCAGGGTAGGGCAGTAGATGTAAGCCCATACTTAGACCCAACGGGCCTTGTAGTTGAAAGCAAATTGCCGGCGGACATTCGCCGAGTGTGGGACAAATTAGCTCAAACGGTGGGCTATTATGGATTAGCTTATACGGGCGGCGCAGGAATAGAGGGGCTACAACCTCTATGGAATGAATACCGGAGACGAAGCGGAGCACGTGCCATTGGACACATTGAGGGCTATCTACCTAAGCCTAGCATTGGCCGCGTGGAAGTAGAAGAGCTTTTAACCATATTGCCCGAAGAAGTACGCGGAGCAACACGGGTAAGGCTAGATGAGGCAATCACTGAAGCTGCCAAACACGAAACAGCCTTTCACAAACTGACCGAAGCAGTGCTGCGGGGCCGTCCACTATCTGCGAACGAGCAAAGACTACTTCCCCTTTATGACCCAATTTTAACTAACCTATCCTATGCTGCCCAGCTAGAAGGGTTACAAGTGCGGACCGGCATTTATCGGATAATACAAGAGTTTTATCCTTCCTTGGCTGATTGGCATAAGGAAATGGGGCCTGGTGCTCCCGAAGTACTGGCTCGTTTAGGTTGGGAACCATTCAGCGTTACTGTGGGCGAAGACCCCTGGCCGGGGCTTGAAAACTATCCTGTTCCTTCTCAGGTAGCCAATGCCCTTAGAACATTCTATTATAGCCACGGTTTGATACCCCGTATGAATGTAACCTTATCCACAGTGCGCTCGGTTCTAGGGCCAATTCAGGAAGTCATTTTAGCTACCGTAAAGTTTGTGCAGGCCCAGGTGTTTGAACAGTTTTTCAATCTGACAATAGCTGACCTTATTCCGTTTCATCCGGTGGCTACCCTAAAGGGATTTGCCTACACTCATAATGTCATAGCCCGAGCCGTTGCCGAAGACTTTATGCGAGTACCTCCCGCTACTCTGGGTGATCATATAAAGAAATTCTTTGCTGATTTGACCCTAAATACAGGCACAGTGATGGGCCTATCAGAAGAAAAGGCCAGAATATATTTGGCTGAAGCTCGCAAGCTGGGTGTTATCCACGCTAGTATAGGCCGGGTCCTGCGGGAAGAAGCTAGGCACGGTATTGGACGTGCGGCTACGGCCCTGCACCTCAAGCCCGCACAAATTGATAGCCTCGCCGATGCTTATATGCAGTTGGTGTTTGGCTATGATGATGTAGGCCGGATGACCTCCTATATTGGCCTGCGAGAGCTTGGTGAGACACCACAATCAGCAAGAAAGATATTGGAGGACACCGCCGTAGAATACACCCGGGCGCGGGAAACCCAGGTGGGTAGGGTGTTTCGCGGTTTCGCGCTTTTCTATCAATACAGGATAGAGCGCGTCCGGCATTTTACCAAGCTGATAAAAGAGCGGCCGATTTATCCCTACCTCGCACTTAAATACAGACAGTTACAGGATGAAATGGCAGGCTATGATAAAGACTTTCAAGTCGTAACTAGGGGGGGCCAGCCTACCTGGATGGGACCCGAATGGTCTGCTACGCCCTGGAACTCTGCCTTACTGCGAATGGTTGACGCCAAGCCTCCTGATGATGGCGCCCTGAATCAAATAGAAGGTCCTCATATCGTGTGGGTGCGCAAGCGAATTCCGCTATTAGAAGAGATTGGGGAATGGTTACAGTACATATTCAAGCCAACTGAGCAAGTCAAATCGCTTTTCCCGCCTCCATGGGCTATGTTTGAAGCAATGGGAGAAAGAACGCCCCGAACCTCTATGTTGCACCGAGTCGCTCGTGCCGCTCCTGGTGTAGGCCCGTATGTACGGGCATTTGAACGCCGTGCTCCCGGCCAACGGCTTGCTAGGCTACCGGCTATTGGTCGCTTTATGCCTGAAATCTCTTCTGCGGAAGTAGTGCGCCGTGGCCTCACACCACTACGAGCTAAAGTCAATCGGACGGATGCCTACGGGCACCCAATCGGGGAAGCCGCCCGGCAACGTGCGGAAGTAGAAAAGGTTGAGATGAACAGAGGGCTAGAGACACTTGGTGCCTGGGGCTTTTCTTACTACGCTGAACCACTGCTAAACTGTTTAAGGCGTCTTAGTAAAGTAGAATTAGAGCAAATGATACAACAGAGAAACAATGTATTCCCCCCAGAATTGATAGCCCGAGAGCTACAATTTAGAGAGCGTGGAGTAGGCCCCCAAACCGAACTTGAAAAGGCGGTGAGATAATGGACTTAACTGATCCCTGGCACAAGCACGTCTGGCAAACCATAAAGAGACTAACTCACAAACTCCGGGCTGCCCAAGAAGCCGAGCGAGGCTACAGCATCTTTGACGTTCTGGCAATACAGGCGACCGAGCCACACACCAAACAGGAATTTCTACGGCGAGAACAATTCTACGACATACTCCTATACGTTGGGGATATGCTTGGAATAGCTCCCAAAGACCTACCTGCCCACTTGTTCCGACACATAGAGGCCAACCTTGACGTTCAAAATCCGTGCAGAGCCAGCGACCTTGAGGGCGTGTTGTTACGAATCTTCGGGCTGAAGTAGGGAGCAGTAAGGATTGATAACGGGCCAGGGATCGCCGTGACAAGCCGGGGATGGCGCCAACCTATCAACGGCCCAGTCGCCCCTGTTGCCTTACTGGAAGATATGTGCTATGCTACATATAGGTACACGGAAAGAGGCGTTGACAATCGGTCGAACAAATATTATAATCATAACTATGAGTAGGAGCGTAGTTCAGCGCACCAGAGATTATTTATGAAAGCTAAGAAGGATATCAACTTGCCTGACCTATTGACTGTAGACGAGGCCGCTGATTTTCTCCGGTGGACCCGCGAATATGTACGCGAGTTATTACGAGCAGGGCGCCTGCCGGGGTTCAAGTTGCGTACGGAATGGCGGGTCCCGCGCTTGGAGTTAGAACAGTGGGTAGCACGGGGATGTCCCAGACCGGGGGAGGCCCCCGACCTGTTTGAGTAATCTCTGTTACGTGTCCGACCAGTAGACAAAAAGTGAAGGCCCGTACCTCTCGCTAAAGTGCACGGGCCCTCCATAATTAGCTGCCTTACCCTCACTTGAGGAGTATGTTGCAGCCCTATACATTTTTATTATACCACATTTTTGGGTCTGTAAACAGAAAAACTTTGCAAAGGATGTGTTTACTGTAACAATTATAACTAAAGAACACGGCTAAGCCGTGGGGGAGAGGGGCTATCTACCCAGGCCCTGGGTTCCAGCTAGCCCCTTCCCCAAGGTTGGAATAGGGGGCCACTAATGACAGCAGGACAAATAAAACAAGTTGCAGCAGCAGATCCGGAGCAAGCATACCTCAAGGCCGGTTATACCGGCGACTTCAAAAAGCGGGGCAGTAAGCTCGTTGGCCTTTGTCCCTTCCACGCTGAGACGGTTCCTTCGTTTAAGATCACACTCACTGGCGAACACACCGGCGCCTGGTTTTGCCACGGAGCTTGTAAGGAAGGCGGGGATATCATTGCCTTCTACGAGAAGCTGCACGGGTGCGACTTTAAGCAGGCCGCAGACAACCTCGCCCGGCTATTAGGTATTACGAATACAAATATTGTTGCCCACAGCAAACCCCCACCTGAGCCCCGACCCCAGAAAGTAGAAGCAAAGCCCATACCCGAAGAGATTATGGAGGGCTTCTGCCAAGCTCTGCGGGATCACCCCGACGTCCAGCAACATCTCCAGGAGCACCGATTGCTTTCTGAGGCTACTATTGAGCGTGCCCGGTTAGGGTATGACTCGCGGACTCATCGGGTCGCCGTGCCGGTTTATGATGCTGATGGTCTACTCCGCGATATCCGCCTAATAGCGATGGACCCTGAGATGGCGGAACGCTATGGTAAGATTTTCCCCTATTTGACTGAGGCCGAGCGCGAAGAGAACAAAACGGGGAATGGTCCGGGTAGCAACGGGCGGGGAGTGCCGCGGCTGTACGATCCCTTTCATAGGTTAGAAGAAGATGGTGAGCTGGTTATCACCGAAGGAGAATGGGATTGTCTGGTGCTGAATCGGCTTGGCATATCGGCAATCACAAACACCTGCGGCGCCGGCAATATCCCTGGAGACTTATGGGGTATAGAAGGGCGAATTATCTATCTGATTGGAGATGCTGACAAGGCCGGCGAAAATCACAACAAGGCTTGGACAGAAGCGCTAATCAAGGAAGGGGCAGCGGAAGTTCGGGTTTGGGAGTGGGAAACGGCCCCTGTGGGTTATGACGTGTCAGATTTTTTGACTCCGCTTCCCCCTAGCAGTGTAGATGAAGTTACCGACGCTTTCCGTGAATTTATGGCGCAGGCTAAAGTTATCTTCCGGGCCTCCGAGGTTCCCAAGGAGGTTCCCCCTGTTGAGGCAAGTCAGACTTCAGAGACCGCACAAGCACCACGACTTCGGCTCACAGATACGGGCAATAGTGAGCGATTGGTGGCTGAGCACGGGCAGAACATCCGCTACTGCCAACCTTGGAAAAAATGGCTCGCCTGGACAGGTAAGGTATGGTGTGAAGGTGCTGAGGCTGAAGTGATGCACCTTGCCAAACAGACTGTTCGACAGATGTATGAGGAAGCTGGCAAATTGGCAGATGATGACCTCCGCCAGAAACTGGCAAAACACGCGCTGTCTTCTGAAAGTGCTCACCGCCGACGGGCAATGGTCTTTCTCGCAGAGTCTGAGCCAGTCGTTGCCTGTGACCACACCAACTTTGACCTTGACCCATACCTACTGAACTGCGAGAATGGCACGTTGGACTTAAGGACGGGAACGCTACAGCCCCACAGCAGGGAAGATTACCTCACGAAGATTGCCCCGGTTGCCTTTGACTCAGATGCAACCTGTGCTAAGTGGCTTGCTTTCCTGGACGACATCTTTGACGGCAATACCAACCTTACACAGTTCATCCAGCGGGCAGTAGGCTACAGCTTGACTGGCGATGTCAGCGAGGATGCTTTGTTTTTTGCTCACGGCGAGGGAAGTAACGGAAAGACCACATTCCTTCTCAGCGCTCAAGGGCTTCTTGGCCCGTATGCCGCCGAAGTTTCACCTGGGCTGTTGTTAACGCGCCGTTACGAAGCTCATCCCACCGCGCTTGCGGACCTGTTCTCCATACGTTTGGCGGTTTCTGAGGAAGTGGGGGAAGGCCGTCGTTTTGATGAGGAACGCTTGCGGTACATCACGGGGGGCAGTCCCATTAAAGCGCGACGTATGAGAGAAGATTTCTGGGAGTTCTCCCCGACACACAAAATTTGGCTGGCTGCAAATGAGAAGCCTCGAATAACCGGCCAGGACTATGCTATCTGGCGAAGGATAAAGTTGATCCCCTTCAATGTGAAGTTTACCGACCCCGATCAGCCGGGTCCCGATAAAGATATTAGCCTCCGCAAAAACCTCTTCCGCGATGAACGAGCCGGGATACTTACTTGGGCGTTAGAGGGGTGCTTATCCTGGCAGAGTGAGGGCTTGGATCCCCCCGCCGAGGTCAAGGACGCCACGGCTGAGTATAAGCAGGAAGAGGATGTGGTGCAACACTTTATTGAGAGCGAATGTATTATAGACCCCAACCTTAGAGTAAACCCGACAGACCTTCATAAAGCTTACGAGAAATGGCGAAAGGAGACAGGAGCCACAAAGCTTACCCCACACGCCTTCGGGCGGCGCCTAACTGAAAAAGGGTTTACGTCAGACCTCAGTAGAAATGGTACTACGGTGGGAAGGTGGCGGTCTGGTGTCGGCCTGAAGATACAGCCTCAAATTGACTATTCGGAGTAGTAAAATAGCTTCTGTAACGGATTATCAAAAACTGAACCGTTACAGAGATAGCCCAGGCAGGGCAAGGGCTTTCGGCATTTTTACAAAGAAACAAACAAAATTTCCAGGTTCCCACATAAGGCTGTAGGCATAGTGGGGGAACCTGCAAAAAGCCTTTAATCCGTTACAAACCGTTACAAAAAGAGGGGATAAAGCGCATTTTTCCGCGTGGTTGTGGGCTGTAACGGGTTATGAAGGGGGCTAAGGGACCGAGTTTTTTTAGAAAGGTGGGGATTTTACTCCACTTACTACATTTCACCCATCATAATAAAGCTATACGGAGAGCTGACTGAGTGTGGGCACGGACGGGAAGCCGAGTTATTGCCAGTGGTGCGGGCAGAGACGGGCACCGTTAAGGGTAACGGCCTTGGTGAACGCCGGCGGCCGGTATCCCTACCGCCTGTTCTTCTGTTCGCTGGCGTGCGCACGGAAGAGCACCAAAGACCTGTCCGCAAGGATAGAGAGAGCTGGGAGATTGAAAGTAGGCGCAACTTAACGCAGAAGGGAGATGATCTTAATGGCAACAGCAGTGCTTGGAATAGAGCCCGAAGTCGTCTGCGGGGATAATGGGTGGGCCTCCAACGAAGAGATACGGACAATGGAGCTGCATATCATAGAGGGCATGGAAAATTGGGGGGGGCAGGGGACTTTGCCGCAGCTATTGGAGGGTATGAACTCCCTGGGTTACGACGAAGTGAAAGGGAATTGCGCTTTGCTTTATGGACCACCTAGGAGAAGGGTTATACTGGCGATGGGCCTGTCCGAAGCGTTTGTGCGGGCAATGCACGAACTGGTGTGCAGTGGCCGGGTTTTTGCAGAGGAAGTGGATGGCAAAGTAACCTTTAGGCACGACCGTTGCCGCAAGACAGTAATCGCTGTTTATCCTAAGCGGCGCAATTATGGGTAAGTTACAGCAGGCCGAGTCATTTCTACGATCGCAATTGAAGGGCGGGCCTGTCTCTGTGGTTGAGCTGGTTGCGGTGGCCGCCCGGGAAGGTATCGCCAGGCGGACACTGTTTCGCGCTGCTGAGAGCTTGAACGTGCTCAGGCTTCCCGCCGGGGACAGCCGGCGGATCGTCAGTTGGGATTTGCCGGAGGCTGTAGCACAGAGAAAGCAGGCATTGGCACTGAGATTGCAGGCGGTCAGGCAGGCGGCCCGCCAAATACGCCGGCTACTGCTCAACGGTCTGTCGTGGCAGTTCGCATTGTCACGGATGAGGAAGCGTTGGCACTGGGACGATGCCTTTGAGGTCGCTGTGGTAGCTAAAATACAAACAAAACGGCCGTAAGCGCCTGCTTAGGAGCTCACACGCACTTATGCAAAATAGGCTATCTACTATATTTGGCACTGACCTTTCAAAAGAGGGAAAAGCTGGCCTAACTGCGGACGATTTGTGCAGTTTGGTAGTGTCGGCGGTAAATGAGGTTTTCAACGCAGATTGGAGAACGCTGTTTGCTATTCTGGCCAGGTTAAGCGGTTTAGGCACGCGAGAGTTGGCGCGATGTCTGGGGGTAGGAACCAGCACCATAAATAGGTGGCGTCGGGGGGCAGCCATCCCTCGGAGCAATCATTTCCCTGCGATCGCGGCGCGATTAGAGGAGTTGACCGGAATAAGCCGGGCAGTAATAGAAGCGGCCCGGGAGACGTCGCTGATCAAGTCCAAAGGTGGATTAGTGCCAAGGCCCGCGTGGGCCAGACAGTATGATGAGTGGGAATTGGCACTGAGTTATTATCTCACGCGGCTAACGGAGAATCTGACCTACCAACAAGTCGCTACCCTGGTAGGCTATCCTGCGGAGAAATGGGTGCAGTGGGCTAAGGGCCAGCGGGTGCCCCGAAAATGGCAATTGCGGAAGGTATGGCGGATTGTAGCGGTCCCACAAGGGGTACTGTGGGCGGAGCTTTTGGCTGCTCGGAACCGGGGAGCGCGGATCATACAGGCCAGGAACTGGCGGCACATACGAGAAGCCCGGGCCGCAGCTCGTCTCCGTACTGCTGAGTGCCACATACTGCAAGCCTTTCGCTCGGGAGCGTCCAGCGACCGCGTGTATGAGGAAGTGAAAGAACTCTTTGGTATGCCCAGAGATATGTTTCCCCTCATTTTAGAGTGTGAGCGCGAAGTGGCGGCCGAAAAAAATTAGCCAGAAAAATTTTCGGAAATAATAATCTCACGTTACTACACACACATCATACTGATAGATACTTAAGAAATTTGACTGTACCCCCCCCCATACCCCATACCCCGTACCCCTGGGGTTCCGATAAGGTGTATAGGATTGGCACCAAGGGGCCGTCAGGAGTCCGCTAAGTGGCCGTAGGGGGCCCAGGATGCGCTGGAAGAGCTTGGCCTATGCCAAACCCTACCACAGAGCCGCTACAAGGCCCAGGTGGTGCTCCTATCGGCCCCAGAACGTGCGGCGCGGGCTTGGGTATACCTTTGCCTATACCCAGGGCAGGAAGGGGCTTAAAATGGCCGGAGAGGGGCTTTTGCACACAGTCTAGGGGTAGGCGCACCTATAACCCTTCCCGAACGCTGGCGAAGTAGTAAACCCTTGTATGGAGGGCTTCTATGGGCAAGGAAGGCCACTCTGAGAAGGGATTAGATTCCAGGGGCTGACTGGTGTTGAACATTTGTTCAAGGCAAAGAGGGAGGTGATACAAGGGGTAGCTATCCCTTCGGGACCTTCTCGCCGGCTGTTAGAAGCGATCCTGGCGCGATTGCCGGGAGGCGCAGAGGGAAGGGCAGAAAGGCCCACGCAGAGGACCCCGCACAAACTTTTCCTTGACATAGTTCATAAAAAGGTTTAGAATGGGTTTCACTTGGGTATATACTACACGTAAGGGGCAAAAGGTGTAGGTTAGAAGATTCTGATGTCTGAAACAAACAAGTCGAGAAAACTGCCTGATAGAATCACCAGGGAGCAGGCCCAAGCGCTGCTTGCCGTACCTAACGTAAACTGTCCGACAGGTTTGCGTAATCGAGTGGCGCTAGGGCTGATGTACGACGCTGGGCTACGAGTCTCTGAGGTAGTAAAACTCAAACCCGGGCATATTGATTGGCAGCAAGGGCAGCTAGAGATTAAACAGGCCAAAGGTGAAGTGGAGCGCGTGGTGCCTGTGCCCTTGGAAACTATGGATTGGCTTGCCAGGTGGAAAGTAGCTAGGCCCAAGGCGAGCGGGCGATTCTTTACCACACTGAAGGGGAAACCTCTCAGCGTTCGCTACCTTCAGCAAGTAGTTGGCCGGTGTGCAGAGAAAGCGGGCATACAGGAGACGGAGCAGCGGTGGACAAAAGAGAAGATAGACGAAGATACAGGCCAAGTCATTAGCCGGTCTCGTCCTTATCTCTGGCACAAAGTCCACGCCCATACGTTACGCCACGCCTATGCCAGCGAAAGACTGGCGGAGGGGCTTACCCTGGCAGAGGTAAGAGACCTGCTGGGCCACTCCAACGTGAAAATCACAAGTAGATACCTACACGCCGACCCCATAGCCCTGCGAGAAAAGATACAGGGCAAGGTTGCACCGGGGAACAACAAGGTGCAGCGGTTGGCTAAGGCCCTGGCTGATTTGTCTGACGAGCAGCGGGAGGCATTGGCAAAAGCATTGGAGCGGAGGCAGAATAATGATACTGACAATACTCAATGAAGCGGTCCTGATCCCGTTAGTAGTCTACGCTGTATTAGCGGGCTGGCGGGCCGTGCTGAACTGTCGGTCGGTTTCGTAAGCCGGCGCACCAGGGCAGGACAGAGAGCACCTTGATAACAAGTTTTGAGGGAGGCGGCGCGGCGAAATTAGGGGGTAAACCCATAATGAAGCCGTGCGCGTACATTGAGCTGGCGGTGGACAGGTCCGAGGCGGACATCTACACAAAGTCGGAGCAGGGCATTGCCGGACCGTCGGCTGAGACCTTGAAGTCCGCCCTGGAAGGGATGTCCTTGGAAGTTGATGTGGCTGTTCACGTGATAGATTCTGTGGGGTCGTCCGAAAAGCCGTATGTGGAGGTCCTAGTAGCCAGGAATCCCAATTGTCCCAGCCTGGCGCCAAGGTTGTTGTTAACACTGGGGACAGTAGCAATGGGGTTGATCGCAGCCGGAGTATTCCGGGAGATTGAACTGTCACAGTGAAGCGACCCAGACGATAGCCGTACCCTGTAGAGAGTAAAAACTACGCCGCGCCGCTTCCCTTATATTGTACCTGACTACAGGATTTTATGCAAGCCAGGGATTGCTGGTGAAAGACAAAGCGGGCGCATTAAAGGCCGGTCTCTCGCAAGGCAAGGGCCTTCACCACTGCTGGGGCCGGCCTTAACTTTTAAGAAAGAGGCGAGCTTATGACTAAGCCTGAAGTTAAAAAACTGGTCAAGCGTTGGCAGGACAGGCTGCACCTGGGCGAGTGGACGATTGAGGTGATCACGATTGATGGCGCGGAGATTAACGAGGAGGGCCACCTAGCCCAGATACAGCGGCGGGTGCATAGCCTGGAGGCTAGGGTGATTGTAGCGATGCACCGCGAGGCAAGCGAAGTGGAAGCTACCATCATTCACGAGATGCTGCACTTGGTACTTGGCGAGATGCTGGCTGCCTTCCGTCACGGGGTCGACCAACTTAGTGACCAGGCGGCAGCCGTGGCCCAAGCGGACTTTGACACCGCCGAGGAGCGTACTGTGAGCAGGCTGACACTTGCCCTAGCAGAGACGAGTTAAATGCCCTACGCAATAAATAGCAACCGGCCCCCAAACAGTCAGACGTAATCCTGGGCCTCAATGCCTATATAAAGGAGTAACCTTCGGCTTGCGGACGCTTGCAGGTGCTCGCAGGCGGGCGGTTAATCTGAAGAGGGAAGGCGGGCAAGGTGCCAGTTGCGGGATGACTAGGCTTGGCCCAGACGACCTATGCCGCTTCGAGAACACAAGGGAGGGAGTGATATGACGCAGGAGCCGGTTGAGGAAACAGTACTAGTCCAGAAAAGGAAGCGGCCGCTCTGGGAGTGGACCTTGGTGGTCGGACTGTGCAGTGTGGTATTGGACACTCTTTACCCCGAATATAGTTTCGCTGGCTTTATCGCGGGAACTGCATATCTGGTATATGCTATTCTCGCGTGGTGCTTTATCTGTGGCCTAGCCTGGGCAGGTCATACTGCTTGGCGGGTACTTACACACCGGCCCAAACCCTCATTGGTCAGCTATTTACATATTGGTATGCTGATGGGTGCGATAGGTCATCTCATTGAATATTCATACCCCCGGTTTCTCGCGGGATGTTTCTAGACGGCTACAACACGCGCCGAGAGCGCAAGGAGGGACTGAAGATGCCGCAGCCGATTTTCAGACTAGGAAGGATCGTCGAGACGGTCGTCGAGGTACCGGCCAGGGTATGCGGACCCCGGAAGCGAGGTTGGAAGTCTATTATGTTGCCAGTTGGGATATATCGGATCGTTGAGAACTGGCGCGATATGCAGTATTACCACGACCAAGAATACAGCGACGGATATACTTACCGTCTCAGGTCGCTAACGGATCGCCAGTTGCGCCGCGTTTCCGTTTGGCAGAACGACCTATATGAGGCTATTCACCCACACACGGATGAAGAATAGCCCACAAGCGCGTTTCCTGCCCCTGTGTTGCGACGTTTTGCCCAGGGGAAGGGTATAGGTAGGGGTAAATAGCGGCAATTGATAGGAAACGATTGCCGGTTGTGGAGAGACCTGGTTGCGAATGGCCCTAATGAAGCAGGAACCTCGCACGCACGCGCGAGGAGAGAAGTCAATCACCTTTCCCAACAACCAGTTGAAGTGCCTTCTCAACCAAGCCTAACTCTGCCGGCCAGTAGCCCAGCAGAATTTCGCGGACCCTCTCCGGCGCCCGCCCATTATGATACTCAAAGGCGGCACTACTCAGGATCATATCAAAGAGGTCGGACCGCTCCTGTTCCCTGGCGGCCCTGTCCTCGCTCTCAGCTCTATCAAATACCTGCGCAAGCCGGTTAGCATAGGCTCCTGGGTTCTCGACGTCGCCCTCACCCAGGCGCTTATCCATTGCAGCCTTGACCTTTTGCAGTATAGCCGCCGGATATTTGCTAAGGCTGGTCATTAGAGCTTTGCGGTCCCTGGCGGTAGTTCCGTAAGCCTCTGAGATTTCTAAAGCCAACGATAGCGACTCGTCTTCGTCTTTTAAGTCTAATGTCTTAAAGTCTTGTCCTTTAGTGTCCCGATTTGAGACGTCTGAAATCTCACCTTGAGACTCCTGAAGTCTCAATATGAGACGCGGGTCTGGTAGGTGATACGAGTTAGTCTCTCCGAGTCCTGGCCGAGTCGTTTTAATTAGCTGTTTATCCTCTAGCTCAGAGAGGTATCTACACAGACTAGCCCGGGGTATGCTAAACTCCTTCGCGGCCCGTTGGTGGCCGGGGTAGTCTTTGTCCTTCCAGATATACCATAACAGCAGGCCATAGGTCAGTTTAGCCCCCGCACTCAGGTCGGCAGCTTGTAGTATGATTACCGGGACCTGTACAAAGCCCCGCTTCAACAGGGTATCGTCGCAGGTTAGCTTACCCATTAGCTCCCTCCCTTTTGCCGCTGCCAGAGTCGCCGCCAGGCCCGCGCCAGCACGCTAGGCCTGGCCTTCTGCTCCTCTTCTCGTGCTGGCGGTAGCGCCTTCTGTGCTTGCCTCAATTCACTAGTCAATTCTCGGACTGCGACTGTCAGTTCCGCCAGGGCCTTGAGCGTTATTGTATCAATCGCTGGCTGCGGCGTGACCGTAGCAGCCATTCCTGCGTCCATACCCGCAGTCAACTGTGCAGCCGCTTGCTCGCAGGAGTGCTCACTTACCCGCCAAGTTCCGCCAGGGCCGCCTGCGGTTCGCTTGCCCACTGAAGTA
>Ga0114918_10001845_pt1 | contig 19013 bp, 34 predicted proteins | sample LantaG_FD_87015 | JGI IMG/M metagenome (GOLD analysis project Ga0114918, IMG submission 87015) | Deep subsurface microbial communities from Baltic Sea to uncover new lineages of life (NeLLi) - Landsort_02402 metaG | ecosystem: Environmental > Aquatic > Marine > Oceanic > Sediment | place... | reverse complement strand
TAACGGCTGCGTGTATGATGCGTGGCGTGATTGAAACAAATAATTATCAAATAAAAATACAGTAAAATGGAAAACGAAAACATGAATACCAGCAGTGAGCAGTCATGCATTATACACGATGTTAGCGGTAGTGCTTACTTAGTAGCCATTAAAAGTGGAAAAGAAATTGAACAACGAATAGTAGTTGCAAAAGATGTGTTTGATGTGGAGAAGAAAGTTAGACAATCATTCAAAAGAATTGAATGGTGGGAAATTCGTTGCAACTACGGAATAGCAGTATTTTAGCATTACCGCTAACGGTTAGTATATGAGCCGTTTTTTCTATGGCTTATATACATTGTTGTGAGTAGTACGGATAATTAAAAACAAAACTTAAATATGGAACGAGAAAAAATAGATTTTACAGACAAAGAACTTTATTACGTGGCACTTGCGTTTGAGAGCCATTTAAACAGTAGGGATACTTGGATAAGCAAAAGTGGTGCTAAAGTGATAAATAGTGCCTTAAAAAAGATAACCGAAAATGGATTGAAAAGGAAAAACCCTAAATCTATTTTACACCCAATATATCAATTTGAAAACGAAGAGTAGTATTACTTACAACTATTATATATCAACACCTAGTCAAAAACCCTTATAAAACAATGTTTTAAAGATGAAAAAAACAAATTACTACGAAATTTGTGATCAAAAATTGAAGTATTTAAATTATTCAGATAGGACAATTAAGTCCTATCTTTTTTATATTAATCAGTTTTTAAATAGTGTTAAAATATCACCAACAAGGTTGGCATCCAATGATTTCCAATCTTATTTGGATAATTATAACTTTACTTCGGTATCACAACAAAACCAGGTTATTAACGCAATTAGGTTTTTATACAAATTTGGGTTAGAAAACATTCGTGGTTTATTAAATAACACTAAAAAACATATGTCATGAGTATAGAAGAAATGGAGAAATGGGAAAATGTTGACTATAGAATGGATGCTGAAGGGTTCCATTATTGCTTCCAAAATTACTCAGACTTTGAGGAGATTGAAGATTCAGAATTCCATAAATTAAGGGAAGCTTATTTACATATCTCTGATAAGTTGGAAGAATACGTTAAAAATAAGTTAAAAGAAGAAGTTGATTTTGAATAATTTTATTATCTTTGTGTTATGAATAAAAAATGGAAAATAACAGCAATTAGTGATACTCACAACAAACATAAACAGTTTGATGGGTTTGTTCCTGGTGGTGATATATTACTCCATGCCGGGGATATGACAGGACGTGGTTATAAAAAAGAATTAGAGAATTTTTTTAAATGGTATGATAATATAAATAACTACGACCACAAAATTTTTATTGCAGGGAACCATGATTTTGGATTCCAAGATAATCCCGAAGAAATAAAAGGTATTTTAACTGGTTATAAAACCATTGATTACCTACAAGACGAATTGGTTATGCTTGGTGAAGGTGACTACATTGATATGGTTAAAATTTGGGGTACACCATAGCAACCTGAGTTTCATAATTGGGCCTTTAATTTACCACGAGGTGAAAAGATAAAAGAAAAGTGGGACATGATTCCACAAAATACTGATATTCTTTTGGTTCACGGACCACCACACGGAAAATTGGATTATGTCCCATATAGCAATGAAAATGTTGGTTGTGAAGAGATGATGAAGAAGATTAAAGAAATCAAACCCAAGATTGTTGTTTTTGGTCATATCCATGAAAGTTTTGGGTATGTTTTTGATGGTGACACTCATTATATTAATGCAGCAGTTTTGGATGGTCGATACATCTTTAAAAACAAACCTGTTACTTTTGAGTGGGACCCTATTACTAACGAATTAAATTTTATGTGATAATGACAAAAGAAGAATTAGATAATTTTTTAATAGAAATAGGTGGCTTAAAAAACGGTTATAGAACTGATATGCCACCTATTACTGACAGTTACTTTTTTAATGTTGGTGAAGGTTGGTATAAATTAATTAAAAATTTAATCCAAGATTTAATTAAACTTGGTTGGGACAAACAAGTTTGTCAGGTTAAAGAAAAGTTTGGTGGTATAAGGTTTTATATTAATACTGGTAGTAATGAAATTTATGAAAGAATTGTGGAGGCAGAAAAAGAAAGTTATGAAACTTGTGAAGAAACTGGACTACCCGGTGAAGTTAGGACTGACATTGGTTGGTATAGAACTCTTTGTGATGAAGAGTACGAAAAAGAAAAATTACGCATTTTAAACAAAAAAAATTAGTTTTTAACTAAAAAAGGTTATATTTATAATTTCATATGAAAACGGATTGCATAGACATAAAAGAAAGAAGATTGGAGGAAAAAATGAAAAATATCCCCAAGGTGACCAAGCGTTATATACGAATGCGTTTTAAGAGACGATTTAGAAAACTAACAGGTATAAATTTAAGATAATGAAAACTATTCAGGTAACACAAGAGGAAATTAGAATGGCTACGAGACCTAATGTTTATCGTAATAGAAAAAAATATAACCGTAAAGAAAAACATAAAAATAGTTTGAAAAATTAAAAACAAATTATTATATTTGTTAAACAAAAGATAGGGAGTTACACAACGGTACCTGGAACTATGTAACTTTAAAAAAGAACCCTATCTTTTTAATAAAAAGGTTCTTTAAAATAATAATACTAGTACCCCCGAATTCCTCACTGTGGATGCCTAAGTCACTAAGGTAATGATGATAGTGGTGTCAGACAACGGAGAAGGACTACATGAAAATTGTCAGACTGTAGTATAAAGATAATCAGAATGGAATTCATTAAGGGGGTTAATGCTCGGATGGTGGAATTGGTAGACACGTTTGGTTTAAGCCCAAATTCCTAGAAGGGAGTGCAGGTTCGATTCCTGTTCCGAGTACTTTGAACATTAATGAACGTGGGAGATGGTCGAAAGAAGCCCACACTATAAAGTAGGCCTACATTAATTTTACATATGCACCCGTAGCTCAGACGCATAGAGCATCGGATTTCTAATCCGACGGCCGCAGGTTGGAATCCTGCCGGGTGTACAATGAGTAAGAGATACTCAATGAGTTTTTAAGTTCTCTAAAGACTTAACGAAGCTGGTACTATCGCGTTTATGTGGTACCCATTGGGAATCGGTTTGGAAGATCCTCCTCTCCCCCAAGTAAGGATTGACTTTTTTATCGGGGATGCCCAGCAGGTTTTTGAAATAGAAAAAAACCGATATGACTACCCACTGTAATCTCAGGTGAGGCTTTATTTGAATACACTTGTCACGGTGAGTCCGGGTAAGTATTCTCCTATGTGGGACACAAGTGTATTCAAATTTGTAATAAAAAAGATTTGTTTTATTAAAAAATAATAAGAATGACTAAAAGATTCCAAGAATGTAATAAAATAGAAAAATTTTGGCGGTACAGGTGGTATCTTCTATTACCTTTTGTATGGTTAAGAATAAAATTCTCTATTTTAACCACAAAAAACACAGAAGAGTTAGGTATGACTAATAGAAATATATGGAAATTATCTAAAGGTTTAATGCAATCCAAAATGAAATGGTATTATACAATGGATGAGCTTATGTCCGATATTTACAAAAAACGTAAATAATGGTCACACAACATTAACAAAAAAAATCCCATGTTTACTCGTGGGATTTTTTTGTTAATATTTATAATAAAATGTTATGAAGGTATTAGTATTAAATATGGATTATAACCCAATAAACATTACAACACTACAAAGGGGTTTTAAATTAGTTTTTAAGGGTAAGGCAGAGATAGTTACCCATGAAGAGAAAAGTCCGATTAAAACGGAACGTACAACGTTTAAGAGACCTACTGTAATACGTTTGTTAAGATATATTACAGTACCCTTTAGGAAGGTTAATCTTAATAGACAAAATCTGTTTAGAAGAGATGATTATAAGTGTGTTTATTGTGGTTCAAAAGAAAAACTAACTATTGACCACGTCATACCAAAAAGTAAGGGTGGCCCTAATACGTGGACCAATTTAGTTACTTGTTGTGGTGGTTGTAATGTAAATAAGGGTGACAAAGATTTGGTAGATTTTTTAAACGAAAATGGTTTAACTATGCATCACCAACCATTTAAGCCAACTTACTTATATTTTGTTGAAAAAATAAATAAGGTTAATTCTGATTGGAGACAATTCGTTGGAATTATAAACAACTAATGTATGGAATTTGAAAAAGGAAAAGATTATTATCTTGAAGATGGTCGTATTATTATGACTGAAAGGTATCATAAAAAACGTGGAAAATGTTGTGGTTCGAATTGTCGACACTGTGCTTTCGATCCACCTCACATTAAAGGAAATGATAATCTAAAAGATTATTTGAAGGATAAGAAATAGTTGGATATTTATTTATAAGAAATGAAAAATATAATTAAAAAAATATTACGAGAGTCTGATGATTTAGATTGGATCCAAGATAATTCAATTTCAGGAAAAGAATTAAGACAATTGTTGTTGGATACCGGTGCGATATCCATTCCTTTTGATGAAGTTTCAGGTTATTTGAATTTGTGGGGAACCAAAATCCAAAGCCTTGGCAATCTTCAAAGCGTGGGCGGTCATTTGTATTTGTATGGAACCAAAATCCAAAGCCTTGGCAATCTTCAAAGCGTGGGTGGTTATTTAAATTTGGGGGAAACCCCAATCCAAAGCCTTGGCAATCTTCAAAGCGTGGGCGGTGATTTGGATTTGAGGGAAACCAAAATCCAAAGCCTTGGCAATCTTCAAAACGTGGGCGGTCATTTGGATTTGGGGGAAACCCCAATCCAAAGCCTTGGCAATCTTCAAAACGTGGGCGGTTATTTGGATTTGTATGGAACCAAAATCCAAAGCCTTGGCAATCTTCAAAGCGTGGGCGGTTATTTGTATTTGGATGGAACCCCAATGTCCAAAAAATATTCCAAACAAGAAATAAGACAAATGGTTCAGGTTAATGGTAATATTTATTTATAAGAAATGAAAAATTTAATCAAAAAAATATTAAGGGAGTCAGATTTTGATTGGGTAAATGACAATAATGTTAATGTACCGATTGATGAGATATCTGAATGGGCATATGAAACAAGATACAAGGTTGCCTCTTTTATACAAAAAATAGATGAGTTCTATAAACAAGTACCAAAAGTTAATTGGGACAATATGGAGGATATGAACGATGAGGATAAAATGATTGCTTTATCTGTAAAAGGTATTGGTGATGAGTTAAGAAATATATATAGTAGTTTAGATATTATAGACGATGAAATAAATTACATAAAAAACCCTGAATTGTTTAGAGATGATGAATAAACAAAAAATATTATCAGAAGGTAGATACGATTCTTTTGTTAGAGAAATCACTAAAGATATTTTTTCTTCTATTAAAAAAACTGAGGGTGAACTTGATGATGCTACTAGTTTTGAGTTACCTTATGATTTAACTGGGGAAGAAGAATATATTCATGAAACAGGTATAAAAATGCCCGTTGAGGTTAGAATTTTAAGAACAGATGAAACCATTACTTATGGTAACAGAGAACTACCTTATCACGTTAATAGTTATGTTTCAGACGATGATTTCTTAGTTCTAGAAGTGGTAATAGACGAAACCTACGGTAGGGAATTTTATGAAGGAATGTTTTATAAAATAAGTGAAGATGTTAGACACGAAATAGAACATTATATCCAAGAGTTAGATAGATTAGAAAAAGAGGCTGGCAAAGAAGAAAAAGAAAGACGTTTTAAAGACAGACAACAACCACTTAGACCTGACACCTCTGGATATGAAACCACTTTTGAACACCACATGGATCCATCTGAGGTTGAGGCTTTGGTTCATGGGTTTTATCGTAGAGCTAAGTTAGAGAAAAAACCTTTAGATGTGGTTATGATGGAAGATATTAAAAAAGATATTTTAGATGGTAATTTAACACCTGAAGAAGGTGATATACTTTTAACCACTTGGTTGAGATACTCCATTAAAAATTTACCCAAAGCTCAATACTCAAACGAAACAAAAAGAAGGATTGTTATCCAAAAATAGGCTTTAATTATTAAAATTAAAGTTGTATCATTCATTTATAATAATCATTAATTATAAAAAGTTTTAATTATGCCAAAAAGTAGAAATAGAAAAGATCACAAGAAAAAAGTTGCCGCAAGAAACAATCGTTTAAAAGTACAAAGAAACGCTTTTAATAAAAGATTGCAGGAGATGTTTGCTAAAAGAGAACAAGTATTAACAACGGAAAATGTTACTGATGTTGAATCAGATAATACTAACGAAGAAAATAATTAAAAAATGGAAGAAACTATTGTAAACAATGAAATAACCCATAGAGAAGTGGTTTATGAAGGTTACACCAAAATGGAAAAATTAAAAATTAAAACAGAAAAAGGTGAATTAGACCGAGAAGTTTTAAGGATGGGTAACTCTGTATCAGTGATTATTAAAGATACTGTAAAAAATAAATACATATTTGTTTCACAATACAGACCTGGTGCTGAAGGTGTTATGGTTGAAATTGTTGCCGGAAAAATTGATGATGGTGAAAAACCGGAAGAATCTGTTAAAAGAGAAATAATGGAAGAGACTGGTTATAAAGTTGATTTTATAAAACACGTAAACGATTTTTATACATCACCTGCTAGAACAGATGAAATTATGTCTGTTTTTTATGTTGAAGTTAGTGAACAGATAAACGAAGGTGGTGGGATTGGTGATGAAACCATAAACATTGTCGAAGTGGAGAAATTAGGTTTAGGTGGTAGGTTATTTTTTAATGACCCATCTAAAATGGGTATGGAAGTCGGTAAAGAAGAAAAGATTATCCCACCATACCAATTGATAGACGCTAAGTCTTTAATAGCTGTAATGTGGTTAGAGAATAGTAACACCCTTAGAGATATGTCTGAGGTGATAACACAATCTAAACTAAGATCTTTATGACACTAGATAATAATTTAATAGAAACGGTTAGAACTAAATACCAACTAGATATGAAAAAATCTGTTGTTGTTTTATCTAAAATGTTATCTGTCGGTAATGGTGATGTAAATTTTTTGGAACAAATAGATCAACAATTAAAAACTTTTGCTGAAGCTAAAGAAAGGGCCACACATTTTGAGGCAATAATTAAAACTTTGTCCACTGAAAAAGAAATCATAAAAGAATGATAAAAAATGAAAATTTAGTTTTTTTTAATATCGATACACAACAAGATTTTTTTGATAAAAATAGTGTAGATATACCAAATGGTGAAACAATTATTAATAATCTATCCAAGATAATTAAACTAGCTGAAGAAAAAGAAATAAAAACCATTAATACAATTAGATGGTTCAAAGAAGATTCTGATTTTTTTTCTAATATGCCTGATTATAGAAAAACATATCCAGCACATTGTATTAAGGATACTAAAGGTGCTAGATTTATTAATGAAACATCCCCAAAAAGATATTTTTTATTAGATTGGGATGGTGGTAATTTGGTTTTCCCTGAAATACATAACAATAGGAATATAGTAATCACAAAAAAAGAGGCAGATGTTTTTGTTGGGAACTCTTATTTTGAATCTGTTGTCCATAATTTAGGCATTCCTTTTATGGCTAGACCCAATTTTGTTTTATTTGGGGTGGATATTGGTGTGACAGCATTATGTTTACTTAGAAGAGGTTATTCGGTTTCAGTGGTTGTTGATGCAAACATAGATATAGACGGACAATTATTTAAAAAAGATAATATAATAGTGAAACAAACTAGTGGTGACACCGACATAAAACCAAAAGAGATTTTAGATTTAAATTTTATTACAACTGAAGAATTATTGAGAATATGATGGAAGATTACATTGAGGAAGATTTGTTTAACACCATCCAAAGATGGGAGGTTTTAGGGTTATTAGATGGTTTACCTATAAGAGAAAAATCTGAATTAGCACAGATTTATGATAACGCAACTAGATTGCTATTATCTAATAGAACCTTATCCAAAGTACCTAAAAATATTACCGACACAATGGATGATGTTTTTATTCCGATATGTAGAAGATTATATAAAAGAGTGGGACCAAACTTTGATCTAGATGAAATGTTAGCCACTTTATTAGAATCCGTTAATCAAAATATAGATGAAATCAGAAAACCAATAACAAAAGAAAATAATCCATCACTGGATTTTTGTATTGATTTTGCTGACACCTACGAAGATAGGTCAACAAATAAAAATACTTTAACTAATGAAGAGTATAGTAATAAAATAGAAAATATGTTATCTTATCTAAGACAAATTTTATTAAACGACTCAATGGTTTCTTATGTTGGAAAAGAAGATGATGAACATAGACTTAATCTAGTAGAAAGTAAAAGAACAAAAGAACAAACTAGGTTTTGGAACCAATCAATAGCGAAGAATTTTTTAAATTCATATTTGTCTGAAGTAAATAAAGGTCTATGATTTTTATAAGTGATAAAATAGAAGTAAAAGACTCACCAATAGAGGGTAGAGGTGTTTTCGCAAAAGAAGATATCAAAGCTAATGAAGTTATTGAGTGTTCTCACTTCACTATTTTAGAACAATCATTCCCACAAATAGATAATAAATTAAAAGAATATGTTTTTTCTTGGCCTAAAACAGTTTGGGGTGGAAAGTCTGTTGTTGTTTGGGGTTTTGGTTCTATCTATAATCATTCTAAGAATAATAACGCTGATTGGGTGACAGATGAAGAAAATAATTTATTTAAATTTTTTACCATAAAAGAGATAAAGAAGGGTGAGGAGATATGTACAAATTATGGTGAAGCATATGAAAAAATAGTAAAAACAGTAAAATGAGTACAAACTTAATAGAACATACACACAAAGTAACAAAAGAAGAAAGACAAAATCTTCTAAAACAAAAATCACCTGTTATTTGGCTAACAGGTTTATCAGGTTCAGGTAAATCAACTATCGCCAATGAATTGGCTCTTAAATTACATAAAGAGGGTAAATTAGCTTATGTATTGGATGGTGATAACATTAGAATGGGTCTTAATAAAGACTTAACTTTTTCTGATGATGATAGAAAAGAAAACATGAGAAGAATTGCTGAAGTCGCTAAATTAATGTCTGACACTGGTGTAATTGTGATAACCGCCTTTATTTCACCATTTAGGGAAGAAAGGGAAGAAGTTAAAAATATTATTGGTAAAAATAATTTTATTGGGGTATATGTTGAGGCTCCATTAATGGTTTGTGAAGAACGTGATCCTAAAGGTTTATATAAAAAGGCTAGAAATGGTGAAATACCTATGTTTACAGGTATTGACTCCCCTTATGAAAAACCAACTAACGCAGACTTAACAATTAATACTGATGAAAACTCAATCCAAACCTGTGTTGACTTTATTTATAAAAATTTAAATCTAAGTAACGAAAAAGAAATCGATAACTTAGATAAAAGAAAAACCATTTCTATTGATTTCGATGGCGTAATTCATAAATATTCAAAAGGTTTTCAGGGTGTAGACAAAGCTTACGACCCACCGATGGAAGGAGCAATAGAAAGTATTGAAAAATTGTACAATGAAGGTTATATTCTTAAAATCCTTTCTTCTAGACCAAAAGAAGTTATTTATCCTTGGTTGGAAAAGTATTGTTTATCAAAATATATTAAGGAAGTTTCAAATTATAAATTTCCTGCAACAGTTTACATTGACGATAGAGGTTTTTTATTTAAGAATTGGGAACAATGTTTAACTGAATTACAATCACACCCTAAATTAAAAAAATAAAAATGAGTTGGAAGAAGAAAAATCATGGTGGTGAACCCACTGCAAACAAAGATAAAAAATACGCGATTTTTGTTGGTAGGTATCAACCATATCATTATGGGCATATCAACTTGATACAACAAAAGTTAGACCAAGATATTCCAGCCTTGATTATGGTTAGAGACATTGAACCTGATGAAAAAAACCCATTCACCACTGAACAAACTGTGAAGATGATTGAAAAATACCATAAAACAAAAGGAGATGATGTAAAGGTAATGATTATTCCTGATATCGAATCTGTTAACTATGGTCGTGGGGTTGGGTATGAAATAAATGAATACACACCACCCTCAAACAGTAAAGAAAGTTTTATTTCCGCAACTGTAATCAGAGAATCAATAAGAGATGGTGATGATACTTGGAGGTATATGGTTGATAGCTCAATACAAACAGATATTGAAAATTTTTTAAATGAAAACAGAATTAAGTCATAAAAGGCATATTTTAAAAACCATCACTTGGCGGATAGTGGGTACAATAGACACTATCTTACTAGGATGGTTAGTAAGTGGTGATCCCACCATTGGATTATCAGTTGGTGGTGCAGAATTAATGACTAAAATGGGTTTATATTATTTACATGAAAGAGTTTGGTATAAATTTGATTTTGGTGTAAAAAAAGTGATAAAAACTGTTGACAAAACAAAATAAAGTAAGTAATATTGTAGTGTAATCAAATAAGGGGTCTACAAAAAAAAAAGAAGAAGGATAAATAAAAGGAAGGGTTGTAGTGACCACAGAAAATATTGAAACCTTAAATATAGTAAAAGAGACCCAATTTTGTAAATATAAAGGGGGGTGTTAAAACCCCCAAATAAGCGGGTATAGCTTAATGAAAGCGTCTAACTTCCAGTTAGAAGATGTCGTGTCGACCCGAACTACCCGCTCCAAGACTACCAAAAGGTCAGAGAAATCTGACCTTTTTTTATTTAAATTGTGAGAAAACCCATAGTTCTTTAGAGAATGGGTAGTTCAATAAATCATTATATTTAAAATTGTTTTATGGATTATCAGAAAGGTGACTTAGTTAAACTAAATAATAGTAAAATTGTTGAGATATTAAATCTACCAACAGCATTTATGTCAAATGGTTCTTATGAGGTCCAAGAATATATCGATAATGGTATTGGTTCTATCGGAAAGCCTTTTTGGATTAAACCTGAAGAAATACTTTATCCCATTAAAAAAGATATGTTAGATGATATTAACAACTATTTTGAGGTTATATGGGATGAAGATGGACTAAATTTAATACCAAAAGATTTTAACTCTATTGATATAGAATCTGATAACAATGATTTTAATAGAATTAAACTTAATTATGGGGATGGTAGAAAACACAAAACTATTAACATACATGTAGGTAACACAGTAATAACTGACAAAAATAAAATAACCGTCCAACCCAAAAAAGAAAATAAAAGTAAATTTAAAAAAATAATAAATGTTTTAAAAGAAGAAGAAAATGAATAAAAAAAATTTTGAAAACTTAACCCAAAATACTTATGTATATTTAGATGACCTAAATAATGTTATATATCAGTCAGATTTTACTTTGGTTTTAGGAAAAGTAGTAGAATTTAGGTTTATACCTAAATCTAATGTGAGTATGGAACAAGGGTTGACTGTTAAAATGTTAGAGGCAATAGCTAATTTAATTAAAAATAGTGCTAACATTGGTGTTAAGAAAGCGGAAGCCATAAAAGAAGAATAAGACCCAACTAAAACAATATTACAAAGTGTGATATTTATATTATATGAACACTAAAAGGGTATTAAAAAATGTTATATCAGAAGTTGCTGGTATTTCTTTTGAAGTAAGAAAATGGGCACAAGTAATCGAAAACTATGTCAAAGATTATGTCACCAAAGAAAGAGAAAAACTAAAAGCACAACAACCTAAAGAGGATCCTAAGAGTCTAACTAAAAAAAATTATAGTTGGTCTTATAACGATGATGAAGATGGACCTGGTGATGACGAATTTCAAACTGATTATACCCATTTTGAATCACATGGTGGTGATGTTTATGAATCAGCAAAAGTTTATGGTTATGAACTATATATAAACTCTGATGTTTTAGAAGAATACCCAGACATTAAAAAAGTAATCCAAGATAAATTATTTGAAGTAGAATTAGATGGGCAAGGTGAGTTTACTGTTGATACAGTTAAGTCTTCTTTTCCTGATGATTACTTGTATGGTATTTTAGAAATCATACAAGACCACATGGTGATGGGTGAAGCTTTTTATACTAATGATTACGAAGAAGTTTTTGCTGCGATAGGTGATGATGATGGTTTAAGTCTTCATAATTACTACGACTACATGAATGAAGATAACAGATGGTCTAGTTATGGTGGTTATGGTGGTTATGGTGGTTATTCATATACACCACAACCAAAAATAGATAAAATTGAAATCAATGGTAAAGATTTCCCTGATGCTTATGAAGACTTTAAGGTAGATAAATGGGTTATCACCAATTCAGGTAGAATAGAATATGACCATTGGAAATCGGGTTATAATGAAGCTGGTGAATATATTGTTTATCTTAATATGCCAATGTCATCTATTGGTGGTTCAGCTTTAATACATGAAATCAAACATGCTTATGATGATTGGAATAGGATGAGTAAAGGATCTCCACCAATCAGAGCTGGATGGGAAATCAAAAATATTTATACGCCAGATTTTGAAAAGTTAGTATTGGGTGGTGGTTATAAGTTAAGCCCAATGTTAAACCCAATCATAAGATATTACTATTTGGGTTCTAAATTAGAAACTCCAGCTTATCTAGAGAATGAATACGATAATGCCTCTATGATGGGTTCTTATCGTGACACAGCAAAGAAAATGATGAACTTTAAAGCTAGTAATTTCTTAGATAAAAGAGGTAACCCAGCGAAAGGTTTACAAGAATCTTGGACAGAACTTATCACCAATTACGATATACCATTTTTTAGAAAGTTTAAAAACGTGGTTGATTTCTTAAATTACACCCAAAAACATTTCAATAAAAGAGGTAGAGATATCATGAAACGTATCGATAAAATGAGATATGTTCACGATAGACCATTACCAAAATACGAACCTAGGGTTTATACCAAACCAACTGAAACAAAACCATATCCCACTAAACCAACTACAACTAATAAAAGTTATGATGAGTTAAACGTGGAGATTGATAAGTTGGAGGACCTTTGGGATGAAAAACATGAGAAGTATCTACAAAATAATGACCCAAAACTAAGAAAAGAGTTAGATGAATTAGATGAGGTTATTAATCAAATGTTAAACAAACTCAATGAATTAGAAGATAATAATTTACCTTTCTAAGCCTTTTCTTAACCAATAATTTACATTATTATTATTTCATGGAAAAAAGTTATGTAATAAAGAAAATAATGGCTGACGCCAAAGGGAAAAAAACTCATGTCCTATTAACAAATTCACAAAGTGAGATATTAGAGTTGAACTCTTTAAATGAGTCTGAAGATTTGGTTAATATTTTAAATCAAAACTCTGATAGTGGTTGGGTTTATGAAGTAATAGAAATTAGAAAGTTGTAATGTGTGAAAAAGAACCCTATTGGTCTAAAAAAAATAAAGATAAATGGGAACAATTAATATTTAACACTAATTTTTTAAAAAAAATAAAACAGGAATTTGGTGAAATTAATTGTGAATATTGTGGTAAAAAAAACCTAACAATATATGAATGGTGTCAAAAATCTAATGTTTCTGATATGGCCACAGCAGACCACTTTTACCCCAAATCCAAATATGAAAACCTTAAACAAATTGAAGATAATTTAGTTGTTTGTTGTCATAATTGTAACAACAAAAAAGGTGATAACTTATGGTCTGTTAAAGAAATTAAATTCCCTTTAAAAAAAACAAAATTAAAAGAAATTAAACTCCTAGAACCACTATTTATATAATACAAACCCCTATGTTTTATGAGTAGTAAGGAAGATTTAACTAATTTAATTAGAAAGACACAAACAATAGTTTCTATTTTGTTGTTTTTTATTATTTCTTTATTTTGTTGGAAAACTACTGGTCTAGAAGTTAAAGAGATACAAATTTCTCATTGGGGTGCTAAAGACATGACCTACTCTTGGTTATGGAATGGTGTTATAATTTTATTATCCATATCTATCTTATTTAATAATATCTTATTTATAAAACAACATCACAGATTAAAAAATAAAACGATACCTTATATTTTATTTTCTTTTGTGGGTCTAAATTTATTCTTAGTGGGTGTTTTTAATATAGAATATGGTATTTTACACGATTTACCTGCTTGGGTTTATTTTTTTAGTTACCCATTAAGTGTTTTTATTATGGCTTATCTAAATAGGGGGTCTTTATTATATAGAGAATGGTTCACACATTTAATATTTTCTATTGTTATGATTGTATTACCTATTAGTGTTATGTCTTTGTTTGAGGGTTTGGCCATACCAGAAATAGTCCACTCAAGTATTGTTAGTTTATGGAATATTCATACAGCCTTTAAAAGATTTGACATTATATAATAAATAACATATTTATAGGTATGGGATTATTAACAGAATCATATAGATTTAAAGAATTAACACAAAAAAATAGGGAACCAATCACAGAGGGGTTCTTTAAATATTTGTTAAATAGTTTGTTTGGAAATGAGTCCGAATCTAAATTAGAACAAACCGAAAACTTAGATGAAATCAAAAATTTATTAGAGTTTAATGGTATTTTAAATTCTGAAATATCTGACTTATTAGAGATGATTGTTAATCATCCTAATAATAATGAGATTAATTTTGGTATTTTGGGTAGGACCATGTCTAATGTCTTACTTAAGAAAGGGGATAAAACTAACAACGTCAAAAAATACTTAAATAAGGTTGTAGAATCTTTAAATAAAAGAGATGTCAAAACTGATGATTCTTCTGATGGAGATTATTTAGATATGGAAGGAGAAAAATCTGAAATATCTAGAAAACAATTCCAAAAAGAAAAAACAGCCTTACAAGTAGAATTACTAAAGATGCAAGAATGGTTAAAGAAAACTGGTTCTTCGGTTATTATTTTATTTGAGGGGAGGGATACCGCAGGTAAAGGTTCCACTATTAAAAAATTCACTGAGTATCTAGACCCTAAGTTTTATAAAGTAGTGGTAAAAGATATACCAACTGAAGAAGAAAAGAAAAATTGGTTTGGCAGATATGAAGGTGATATAGAACCTGGTAAAATTATATTCTTTGATAGGTCTTGGTATAACAGAGGGATTGTTGAACCTGTGATGGGTTATTCTTCTTATGATGAGTATGAAGAGTTTATGGCAAACGTAAATGGTTTTGAAAAAAGTTTGGTGGATGCTGGAAACTATTTAATTAAGTTTTGGTTCTCCATTACCAAAGATACTCAAGCAAAAAGATTTGATTTAAGAAAAGGTAGTCCACTTAAGTATTGGAAATATAGTCCTAATGATGCGAAAGCACAAGAAAAATGGGAAGAATATACTGATTATAAGAAAAGAGTATTTAAAGTTACTTCAACACCTTATACTCCTTGGACCATTATCGATGCTAACGATAAGCGAATAAGTGGTTTAAACGCGATGAGATACGTTTTAAATCAAGTTCCATATGAAGGTAAAGATGAAAAAGTTATCTCAATGAAATATCCTGAAGTGGTAACAACAATTAAATAATATGAGAAGTTTAATTAAAAGAATATTAAAAGAATCGGATGATTTTGATTGGGTTAGGGGTGTTAACTCGTTTGAACCGGGTGAACACTTTGATTCTGATTCTATTTGCTTTAATCGTGATGATTGTTCTTGTTCTGTTAGTATTAATAAAGAAAATGTGATATTTTGTGTTGATATTGATGATTGGGCAAGTTGGTGTGGTATTGATGATAATGATTTAACTTACATTAGGGAAACTTTATACCATGGACCTGATCATGATGGTGATGGTGATTATTATGAAGTAGACGATGAAGAATTCCAATATTCTCACTATGAATTCACAGCTGATGACATCGGTAGGTTACAAAATATTTTAACAATAGTCACTAATGGACGGGAAGATATTGATGATTACATTTCTGATAATATGTTATCTTTAGGTAAATCTTTAATACACCAACCATTAAAAGATATGTTTGACACATTGGTTGGTAGTTACTTACATAAAACAGCTGAGTCAGTAGATAAAAACAGGTGGCGTAGTGTAGTTGCAGAGATACATAGTGTGGTTAATTCAACTGAATGTGATTGGTCTGTAAATTATAGTAGGTATGGTAGTACTGAACTAATCATTACGATTCCTACAAATGTTTTTTGGAATATGCAATCCGATAGATTATACAGTCTAAGTGATATTTTAATTAAAATATCTGATGGATTGTCGTCTACTTCATGGAATGAAATTTTTTGGGATGAATATGATACTTCTGGCTCTGATATTAGTGAAGATATTAGTGATTTTTTACATAACGCAGAAGAATATTTAGAGGAAAATGAGGAACAGGTTAAGAAATTATCTGAGTTACACGATATGATGATTAATTTAAAGTTTCATATTTCAGCCGGTCATCACGGTAGAAACACAATCATGTACCAAAAACTTAATACTAATGATACTATGTGGGTTGTTATCATAAACTATGAGGTTGAAATGGCTAAACTAAAGTTATACAAAGACAAATATAATAGATGGTCGTCATCTATCAGAGAATTTGAGGTAACACTGGATAAAATACCAGAATACATTAACAATTATAGTTTAAAATTATAATCCACTCTTTAGTGGATTTTTTTTTGATTTAATATTTTTAATCCACTATATTTGTATAACTAAAGTGAAGATAAATGAAATTAATTAAACTAATGGTGATACTTTTACTAACTGCTTGTGGTACTAGTAAGAGTAATGGTGGTGTTTATAATAAAAATGATTTTATGGTCTTAACAGATACCATAGACATAAGTTCACCACACATACACGATGAGAACAAACAATTTTGTACGTGGGTTGAAGGTAGAGTGGTTGTAATAAAAGACACAATTTATAAACCAAAAATAGATAAAGATGGGTGGTTAAATTATTTTTATTTAGGTTTTGGTAAATACTAAATAAGTGGTTTTATTTATTTTAACGTATATTTATATTATATGAATATAATTAAAATAATATTAGAGGAGATAGATAATTTTGATTGGGTTAGGGAGGTGACACCCTACCAATCGGGTGAACATTTTTCAGAAGACGATATTTGTTTTGAATCTAATAACACTTATAAGGTTAATATAAATAAAGATGATATTACTTTTGTTATAAATTGGGATGACTGGGTTAATTGGACCGAACTAGATGATGATAGTACATGGTATGTAGAATCCCTTTTATATCATGGAACAGACTATAATGGTGGTGGTGATTATTATGAATTTGATTCCGATGAATTTAATTACTCAGGTTACCATATAACCAACCCACAAAAAGAAAGATTTCAAAAAATACTAGATTTCACCACAAAAGGTAAAGAAAAAATAGGAGATTTTATTAATAATGATGACATGTGGGGGTTAGAAGAGGCTTTAAGATACCCTCGTTTAATAGATTTACTTGAAAATCTGAGTTCTGATTACTTAAATGAATTAGGTTACGCAGTCGAAAAAAATAGATGGTTAAGTTTGGGTGTAGTAATGGAGGATAGTATTAAAAAAAGTGGTGCGGATTGGGATTTATATGGTGGTAATTTAGAGATTTCGGTTCTAATGGAAGTGGTATGGAAGTGGTATGGAAGTGGTGTAGAAAATTTATCTGACTTACTGATAAAAGTATCAGAACCTATAACTGACCAAGCTTGGTATGATTGGTTTTATGAAGACTTGGACACTTCAGGTGCAGAAGTAGAAGAATATTTTGACCAATTTCTAGATAAAGCGGAAGAATTTTTAGAAGAAAGTGATGAAATAGAAGAAATGGATAAAAAACTTAATGTTTTAGATTCTTTAAATATGAAAAAAATAAATTCAGGTTGGTCTATGTGGGGTAATCAATATAAAAGAGTAAATTCTAATGATACTATATGGTACATAAAAGTAGACAATGATTTTGAAAAGGCGGAATTAGAACTATACCATAAAAATGATAATAGCTATTCAGCCAAACCAAAAAGGGTATTTAAGATTCCATTTGAAAAACTACCCCAATATATAAACCAATACAGTCTAAAATTAGAATCCACTAAATAGTGGATTTTTTTTTGCCTCTTAATTGACAATTAATTATTAATATAATAATATTATGACATGGAAGAAATGTTAATAGGTAAAATGACAATCAGTGAGGCTTTCCCTCATTTAGATTGTATTTCCAAAGCTTATGGACTAAAACTTAATCGAGCCAAAGATTTTAAATTTGCTCGCATGATATTAGTTAATTTATACAACAGAGAATTAATATGAAAAGACTTATTTTAATTTTATCCTTATTACTATCAATTAATTTATTATTAATTATTTTTTTATTTAATGAAAAAAAAGAATTTAAATGTGGTAAGGAACACGTCAATGAATGGACACCATCAAGAGATCCTGAAACAGGTGCTGATTCATCATTAATAGAACAATTAAACTTTTTTATTGTTGAAAACGTAAGGTTAGAAACTTATGTTAGATTATTGGAAGAAGAAAACCAAATATTAGGTTCTACTTTAGCTGAAAAAGAATTTAATGATAAGTAAAATAGTAAATTATATAAAAATTTGGTGGAAGAGACATATTGTGGATATATGCCCACCAGAGTTAGAGGATGATGAATTCTCTGATAAATACAGATAACAATAATAAAAATTAAAAAATGGGAGTAAAAAAACGTTTTGTTGAAATGGTGAAGAGTGGGTATCCAGAATTTGATCCACAAAATGACTCAGTAGAGATTGAATTTGAGGGCGGTGGTGATTCTTTTGGGTCTTTTCATTATATTGGTCTTTGGCCTAATAGAGATAAAGTAGAAGGGTTTAATTTAGACAATCATTGGGATCTTTTGTTTGAAATTTTAGATTCTGCGGAGGTTGGTTACGATTGGAACAACGCTGGTACCACAGGTAATATTAAGTATAATGAAGAAGGAGAACAAGAACTCGCAGTTTATACTATAGTAAGT
>Ga0114918_10001844_pt1 | contig 19018 bp, 12 predicted proteins | sample LantaG_FD_87015 | JGI IMG/M metagenome (GOLD analysis project Ga0114918, IMG submission 87015) | Deep subsurface microbial communities from Baltic Sea to uncover new lineages of life (NeLLi) - Landsort_02402 metaG | ecosystem: Environmental > Aquatic > Marine > Oceanic > Sediment | place... | reverse complement strand
GTCTCCTCGGTATAGGAAGGAGTCGTTTCGTCACCTACTGCAGCGCCGGTGCCGTTGCCGAGATAGGCCGGTTCGTTGCCATGCGGGCCGTAACCAAGACCGTCTTTCCAGGACCACCATATCTCATTGTTACCAATGTCGTAGTCCTCGAAGTTGTCTATGACGAGGAAATCGCCCGTCGTAAAGCTCCAGAGGTTGCCGATCCACGGGCCGTCGGGATTGACGCTGTTGACTTCATCGACACGCCAGAAGTACTCTGTAAACCAGGCAAGTTTACCCGGGTCGTAGCTCTCGTCACCGAGAGCCTTGGAGCCCTTATACTCCGGCGAGGTCTTATCGGCATTTGCGACGGCTTCCGCATCCGTACCGAAGTACAACTCATGCGAAGCTGCGAAATCACCAGCGTCCCACCTTAGAATCGGTGTCATTTTCGTGCCGGTCGCCCCATTGTACGGGCTCGGACTGCTCGCCTTGACCGGCGGAGCCAATGCTGCCTGTGGAACGAAATCTTTCGGTGTAGACGGACTCGACCATCGCAGTTGTGCTACCGCACCGCCGCCGTTCTCATAATACTCCATGATAAGGCTGTATGTATTTCCGGCTACCAGGTCTATCGTCCCGCGGTACTCGGTTGTGCCCTGATCTATCCAGGCATCAACGAGCTGCTGACCATCGACCCACAGTCGTACGCCATCGTCAGTGCTTGTATAGAACGTGTAGGTCTCTGTATACGCCGCCTCGACTTCACCGGTCCATCTGGCCGAGAAGCTGTCATCACCGACAGTTGCATCCGGTCCACCAGGATCGCCCCAGCTAAAGTCGATCCGGGGATCTGTGCGGGTCAGCACGAAATTTTCAAAGTTCATGCCTTTGTAGTAATCACCTCGAATGCCGCCGCCGACTTTCGCGGTTGTGAAGCTCCAGACATCGCCCGTATACGTGGCAGTAATATCAAACTCATCAACTCGCCAATAATAAGTCTTCACTAATTCAAGCGGCCCGGGGTTGAAGTTTATAATTGCCGTGGACGTTCCGCCGGTGGCATTCGCTACAGTGTCATAATCGTCGCCGAAGTAGACGGTATGCAATTTCGCACCGAAGCCGGCCGTCCAGCTCAGAATCAGGTCTTCCGAGCTAACGAATTTGTTCCCGTCGCCGGGGGCGGGATTATATGCCTTCTTCGGCGGAATGTTGAAGCTCCAGACATTGCTTTTCCACGGACTATTCGGATCCGCTTCATTGACCTCATCGATCCGCCAGTAGTAGGTTGTGCCCGGAACAAGGCCATCCGGATAAGCATATCCGAAAAAGCCGGCAATATAAAACGTATCAGGGTAGTTGCCTCGGAACGCGTCACCCGTGCCATCGTTCACATCGTCAAAATTATCACTGAAGTACACATCGTGCGAAACCGCAAAATCCCCGGCGTACCACGACATACTGGCCCACGTGTCCGTATGCATAACACCGTCAGCCGGACTCGGCCCGCGGGCATAGGGATTGCCTCCCATACCATATTCTGCAACCCTTTGAATGTCCTCGATATTGGGAAGCGCCGACACAGAGAAATCCCAAATCCGAACAAATCCTGCACTGGTATCACCCGGCACATAATGCTTCGCATACCCAGCGGCATTTCCGCTGCCATCCGCGGCAAGAATCGTGAAAGTATCGTCGGAGGGAGTCCACCGATTCGATGTCCAAGTTGTGGTCAATCCCCAGTCTGTTCCTTCGGCGGTGATAGTTACCGTAGTGGCAGTGTCGTTCGTCCAGGCGGAGCCCGGTATGTCTAATATGTTGGCCATTCCACCTTCGTTCCAGCCGGTCTGGGTGCCATCCGCGTGCCCCTGGTAGTACATAGGCATATCCGAATACCATACAACCTTGCCGCCTGCGTCGAGGTATTGTCGAAGAGTACAGTCTGCCGAATTCTCCTCCGCAACGGTGTCCGGCACGACGTCTTTACAGAACACAACCACGCTGGGTGCATGGTCGGCTATGCGAGCGTCCATCCAGGTCTTGAGTTGGTCTGCGTCGAGGATATCGTAGCCGGCATCATCGAAATAGTCTCGAAGTTCTATGGTCACATTATCAGCGGCCCAGGCTGAGGGATAAGACCCATCCCAATAAGCGGCGCGCCACTGCCCCCAGGCTTGTTCTCCGGCCAATCCTAACGCCAACGTAAAAAAGAAGGTTAAATAAATCAGTTTTTTAAACATAACAATCCTCCTTATAAGGAAAATTTGGATAATTACGCCCTGGCCACACACCAAAGCGGCTGACAGTAATTTTCGCCTATTTTTAGACTAAACATCTTACTTCAAAATGGTTTCTGGGCCTAAGGTTGCCTACTTCCTTAAACGGCCAATATGGGCACTTGTTTAAGTAAAATCAGAAATAAACTATAACAATTCCCCCCTTTTCATAAAAGACCTATAATATTCCCACTTAAACTACATTTAACATATTAATCACCTTTGCGTCAAGATTTTTTTACAACATCCAGCCAATAAGGTGGTGCTCTATGGACAGAAGGCGGAAAGGACGAGGGATGATGGACGAACGTGCATTCTCCATCTTCTCTTTCTTTACTTTATTATCGATTCTCCGACCCCTGTCCTACCCCTTTGAGAGTAGTTTGGGCCTTGAAATTGGCTTTGTTTGGCTTTGTTTTTTCGCAGCCTTCATCCACCTAAATACTCCATAAACCATTATTAATATTGACTTAACGTCATTTTGCCCCTCCGGAAAATTGGCTTTGTTTTTTCAAATCGGGCTTTGTCATTTGGGCACCATTTGTCTTGTTTTGGATTTAGAGCTTAGTACTTAGGATTTCCGTCTAACGGTCGGCGATTGGCTTTGTTTTCTCGCCACACAAAACCGCTTAGTTTCCCCTTAATCGCTTATTTAATAGATACTTAAGCTCATTTACCTCCTTTGAAAATTGGCTTTGTTTTGCATTTTTCACTTCGTAAAGCACAGAGGCACTAAGCCATAGAGTGAACAATCTCTTCTGAAATCTTAAATCGAAAAATGCTCTTCTCCACTGATTAGCTCCAACAGAATAGTGAGCAACGCTTTCGCTTGCACGAGTTTACTATTGTTTATGAACAACTAACCATGAGCTACGATCAATCCAATAGTTTGATATCTATTATATATCACGGCATGTTGTCCGTCAAGTAAATGTTTATAAATAATATTGGAATTGTCAAACAGAATAGCTTCTCAAATTCATCCGATTGGTGTGCAGGTGGATCGGCAAAATCAGGGCTTTGCAGTTGTCTGGAGAAAAAAATTGGTCGCAGAGAGTCTCAAATTCGAATCCCGGGACAAAAAAGCCCCGCTTTGGACGGGGCTAAAGTGTTAATATAAAGAGGTATATATGTTTTTTTGTTAGTCGAATATTATCAGGGCAAGGATTGACGAATTATCCTGCCTTATCAACAGTAGGGCTCTTCCTTTTTTCTGAGCTATTTTAATTTCCTCACCAAACTCTTTAGTATTATTGATTGGTTGCCGATTTACTTCCTTAATCAGCACTCCCGGGACTATACCGGCCTGTTCGGCTTGTGAGCCGGCTTCGACTTCTCTGACGATGACTCCGCTTTCGCCTTCATAGCCCAATTGTTTGGCCAATTCTTCATTCATGTTTATTACTGAAAATCCCAATTCCTTGATAGTATCTGCCGGCAGGTTTCCTCTGATCTCTGCTTCCGGCGGCCTTTTGCCGAGTTGTACGGTAAATGTTTTTCGTTTTCCATCTCGAAGGACAACGACTTCGACTTTAGTATCCGGACTTAGCATTGCCACGCGATTTAGAAACTGATTGCTTTTTTCAACGGCCTGACCTTCGAATTCGACAATGACATCATAGCGTTTCAATCCGGCCTTTTCTGCGGCAGAATCCGCTATCACTTCTTTTATAGCAACGCCCTTAGTGTCTGTTTTCAAGTCGAAAGCAGTAGCCAAATCGGGAGTTAAATCCTCAAACGAAATGCCGAGGAAGCCTCGTTCAACGGATCCGCCCTCGCGGATCTGTTTATAGGCATGTTTGGCCATGTTTGCGGGTATTGCAAAGCCGATACCGATATTTCCAGTCGCGCCGTAAATGGCAGTGTTCATCCCGACGACCTTCCCTTCGAGATTTAGCAGGGGGCCGCCCGAATTACCTCGATTAATGGCGGCATCGGTCTGAATGAAATTTTCAATATCAGCCAGGCCGACGCTTCTGCCCTTGGCGCTGACGATTCCGGCGGTCACGGTATGGCTGAAACCCAGCGGATTGCCGATGGCAAGGACCCATTCGCCGACTTCAAGGGTATCGGAGTCAGCGAATTCGAGATAAGGCAGGTTGTCGGCGTCGATTTTGATGACTGCGATATCGGAACCCGGATCCGTTCCGGTGATTTCAGCGTTGAATTTCCTGCCGTCTGCGAGCTCAACAACGACTTTCTCGGCATCTTCGACCATGTGGTTGTTTGTCAGGATATAACCGTCAGGTGAGATTACAAAGCCGGATCCAAGGGCCGTTTGGGGCTGTTGATATCTCCGCTGTGGGGAGCGTTGACGAGGGGAGCGTGGTCCGAAGAAATATTCGTAGAAATCGTCGCCGAACGGTGAGTTACGGTATGTTTGGCTATCCTGTGTGACGGTTTTCTCGGTCTTGAGCCCGACAACGGCTGGTGAGGCTTTTTCGGCGATCGAAGAAAAAGCTTTGCCCATCTGACGCAGGGCGGCAATACTGTCCGGATCCGCCGCTAAGGCGGAAAACGGTATCGTAAAGAGCAGCAGTAAGGTTGAAATTACAAGATGATGTGAGTAAGTTTTGTTCTCTTTGTAGCTATTAATCTGCATTTCGGTCTCCAATATATCAGTTGAATAAAACAGTAACAAAAATCAACGATTCGGCAATTAAATATACACGTTTTAAGTACTTTATATACGATTTTATTGTATGAAAGTTCAAAGCGTCAAAGATATTTTCATGCCGCAGCTTATAAACAAATAATATTCTGACCGTTTTTTTCATAAGCGTAGCTTAGGTAGGTCATATTTAGTTGGTTATGAGGGATGGTTAGACGGAATATCAATGGCAAATTGCGGTTTTTTTTTAGCTTAGAATGAAATAATCCGGATGAGCAGATTTATGGACAAGTATTATGGGTGACGAGTTATACTGGCAATGCCTTTTTTGTCACTTGCCGGTTTCTGTCAGGAGAACCGGTTTTCAGAAGAGTCGAAAGAAAATGGCTTGAAATATAATATATTGTTTGATAACGCTTTGTAAGCAGTATATAATAGCTACATTTATAAAAGCGAATATTTATCATAATTTTGAGGGTTATAAATATGAAACTATTATGGATTTTCAGAGCTATCTTTCTTGTTATTATTGTGGCAATTGTATTCGTTAATATCAGTTCTCCGATAATGGACAAAGATGAGGATAGCGAATCCTCAACGGATACGTACAATGCGAATCTACGCGCTATCATTTTTAGCAGTATAGGGATGGCGGCATTTGTCCTTTTGTTGGATATTATGACGCCGAAGAAGAAGTTCAGCGCTCTGGCGGGAGTGTTTTTCGGTCTGTTAGTCGGCATACTTGTTAGTTGGGCTCTGGCGCCTGTGGTGAATATGGTGAGCAGTACCTTTAGCATTGATATAACCGACTGGGCGATCACGGTGATCAAATGGCTCTTGGGCATATGTATATGTTATCTTACAATCAGTATTGTGATGCGGACCAAAGATGATGTTCGCTTTGTGATTCCTTACGTGGAATTTGCCAAGCAGACCAAAGGTTCCCGGCCGCTGGTTATAGATACTTCGGCTATCATCGACGGGCGGATCGTGGACCTGTGCCAGAGTAAATTGTTCGATGCTCCGCTGATTGTTCCTCGTTTTGTGCTCAACGAGCTGCAGCTTATATCCGATTCGGCCGACAAGCTCAAACGCAACCGCGGCAGGCGGGGACTCGATATACTCAGTAAGATGCAGTCGGACCCTGTAATCGACGTGGAAATTGATGACTCCATAATTGCAGAGGTCGAGGAAGTCAAGGGCGTTGACCAGAAATTGCTGATGTTCGCCAAAGCCTGTAACGGACGGCTGGCGACTACGGATTATAACCTCAGCAAGGTCGCACGGGTGCGTGAGGTTGACGTGGTGAATATAAACGATTTGGCTAATTCGCTCAAGGTCGTTGCATTGCCCGGCGAGGCGATGCAAATTAAAATCATAAAGCCGGGTGAAGAATCGGAGCAGGGTATCGGTTATCTGGATGACGGGACAATGGTTGTCGTTGAAGGTGCCCGCAACAAGATCGGGAGGGAGTTGGTTATTAGCGTTACCAGCTCACTCCAGACCTCCGCCGGCAAGATGATTTTCGGCAAGTTCGAGGGATTCGGGCAAGAGACCAAGGGAACCGTACAAGAGACAAACGGGGGCAATCGGCGAAGACCATACAGAAAGCCGGGCAGATCGAATACGTCAGAGGACAACAGGAACAGAAAATAATACAACTCTTGTTTGCAGTGAACTTTGTGCTCTTGCGCCCGTTATTTGGACTTAAGAAGGCATTTCAAAAATATCACAAGGCCGAACAGGTAACCGGCGGCGAACAATGACGGGTAAAAGTAAGATGCAAAATCCTGCTCGGTGATATGCAGGCCGGGAAGGCAAAAAGAAACAACCACGATAAGCCCGGCTGCGGAGAATGCAAGCCAGTCCGGCAGCGTTGCTCTGACCGGCCGGCCGTAAGAGCAGCGGTAAAGTATTACGATTGCGAACACAATCAATGTTATTGAGATAAGAACGGGATATAGAACCGGCGAGGCCCACGTAACGGGTATAAGAAACAGGATGTCCCAGTCCATTATGGAGGCGGGCCAGTCGAGGAGGACCTTGAGCCAGACGTAGTAAAAGATGTCCCAGATGGCGAAAATGATCATAAAGTAAGCGACTCGCTGATGGCGATTGTGTCCGGACAGCCAGGCGCCGGTAAAGATTAGGATGATTGTGGCCGCCTCTCTGCCGATCTCGGTCAGCAGAAATCGTTTGAATAATGGGCCGGTGCCTAATACGGTCATGGGGAAGATAAATCCGTCGGGATGGAAGATTTGCCTGAGATAAACGACGACGGCGGCTTCAATATATCCAAATGCGATGCTGAAAACGACAACGATTAAGAATATTTTGAATGTTGTCTTCAGAGATTCGGTAGACGTATCCGGGACTTTCTCAGGTACGCACATAGTGTCACATTCTCTGTAATTCTTCGAGTATCGCCGGAATAATCTCGTTTTCCGGGACGATGGAAATTCTTCGTCCGTTACGGTAGATATATGCTTTATTCTTTGCGGCGCATATTGCCAGATTAGCGTCGGCCGCTTCGCCCGGGCCGTTGACGACACACCCCATTACTGCGATGCGAAACGGCTTGTCGATTTTGCTTATGGCTTTTTTCACCCGGCGGGCCAGTGCGATGACATCGATTTCACAGCGGGCGCAGGTCGGGCACACTATCAGCTCAGGGCTCGAACGTTCGTAAAGGCCGAGTGCTGTCAAAATCTGCTTTGCAATTTCTGCCTCTTCGACGGGATTGCCGGCGGCACTTACCCTGATAGTGTCACCGATGCCCTCGGCCAGCAATGTGCCCAGGGCGATGGCCGACGGCATCCGGGCATCTTCCGGAAGGCCGGCGTGGGTCAGGCCGAGGTGGATAGGATAGTCGAAAGTCTCTGAAATGGCGCGGTTGATTTCGATGGTTCGTGCTACGTCGCTGCTTTTTGCGCTGAGGACCAACGAATAAAAATTACGACCTTCGAAGAGCCGGATGTAGCTTTTCATCTCCCTGAGCATCAGGGCGGTCCGCTTTTCGGCTGGGACAGGTTCCTTCCGGAGGTCCCGGATACTTGCCTCATTGACCCCGACGCGGATTGCAGTTTTGTGCGTTTTGGCCGCGTCGATGATTCGAAGGATGTCCTTGCGATTTTTTATATTGCCGGGATTGAGCCGTACTTTGGCGGCGCCGGCTTCGATCGCCTCGACAGCTCTCTCGGCGCTGAAATGCACGTCGGCGATAAGCGGTACATCTACTTTCTGAACGATTTGTGCAAAAGCAGCGGTGTCGGCTCGTCTGGGCACGGCAAGACGTACCAGCCGGCAGCCGGCGCGGGCAAGCTGATTGATCTGCCTGACACAGCGGGCAATATCCACCGTTGGCACCTTCGTCATCGACTGGATAACGACAGGGGCACGAGAGCCGATTTTAACCATGCTTACGTTAACTGTTTTTGTTTTCCTTCTCTTAATCACGACAAAATTGTAGCTTGTTTTGTGCTTCCGGGCAAACTAAAATAATCCCAGGCCGGAAGATGATTGATTTACTATTGGCCGCTGGGCCTTTTAACCATTCGTAGATCGGCGTTTGATGTATCGCGGAAAGGAAGGTAAAGACAAGTGAATCATAGTAAAAGGAAACCTGATATGTTGACCGAAACGATTTGGAAAGCGAGGGATTTTCCGGTGATTTTATTTGCTGCCGTCGCTTTGTTGCTCGGCACAATCAGCACGAGCTTTGCCGATACTGTCCGTGTGTGGGAAAAGGTGGAGATTACCCTTCATGCCGAGAAACATTATGATAATCCGTACACGGAAGTCGAAATCTGGGTCGATCTGGAAGGGCCGGGATTCGATAAACGGTGCTACGGATTCTGGGATGGTGACAATGTTTATCGTGTGCGTGTTCTCGCGGTTGCCCCGGGTTTGTGGAAATGGAGCAGCGGTTCCAATCAAGACGATCCGAGCCTTAACGGAAAGAGTGGGGAATTTACTGCTGCTGCCTTCTCCGAAGCCGAGAAACAGGCAAATCCCTGCCGACGAGGTATGATCAGGGCATCTGCAAACGGTCACGCATTCGAGTATTCCGACGAGACGCCGTATTTCCTTTTGGGCGATACATGGTGGTCGGTGCCGACTTTTCGCTACAGGTGGTACGATGATGACAAGCAGCGTCAGATTGGCCCGAATGCGGGCTTCAAAGATTATGTGCGGTTCCGGCGAAAACAGGATTTCAATTGCATTGCCATGATTGCAGCGTTTCCCAACTGGTCTAATGACGACAAACCGGCTGCCCTAAAGATGTCCGATGAGACGGTGCTGCGTTCGGCGTGGAAACAGGCCGGGACCGAGAGTGCCAAGGACATGCATGACGAAGATGGTAATCGTGCGTTTCTTTTCCCGGGCAAAATCCCCGGCTACGAGAAATACTTTCCCGACGTCGACCGGATCAATCCAAAATACTTCCGGAATATGGACAGGAAAATCGATTATCTCAATAGTCAGGGCTTTGCTGCGTTTATTGAGGTCTCCCGGCGTGACATTGGGCAGGGCTGGAAGAAGTATTACGAATGGCCCCAATCTTATACGCGTTATATCCAATATATCTGGAGCCGGTATCAGGCCAATATTTGCCTATTCAGTCCGATCCATCTTGACTGGACCGGTTCTACCATACCTGCCGAGCAATGGAATCTGACGGCAAACCGGGTCATTGAGAAGTACGGACATCCGCCATTCGGGACACTGGCCGGGACGAACTCGAATCCTTCGACGCTGCGAAACTTCGGCCACACGGACAAGGCCAAATGGCTTACGTTTCATCAGATAGGCAACAGGCGTACTCACGACCTGTATCCGTTCCTGACCGAGATATTCAATGCCTCGCCGCCGGTGCCCGGAATCAACGGAGAACCTTATTACGCTGGTATGGAGGGAGCGGATGGTGACACAGAGACATCCGCTCTGTATTGCCGCTCTGCGATGTACGGCAGCGTTTTATCCGGCGGATTGGGAGGGCACATCTACGGCGCCGGTGGATGGGACGGCGGAATGTGGGGCGGGAACGTCGAAGATGCCGCGGAGAACCATATCTGGGACGTTATCAAATGGCGATCCGCAGACCAGATGCGGCACCTGCGAACTTTTATCCTGTCAGAAGGCGGCAGGTACAGGGATCTGGTGCCCAGCGGGAATCTAATCAAGCCGAACAGATCGGGCAAAGCCAAGTCGTGCATCGGATGGTCTTATTGTGCCTGCACCGAACAGAAGGATTTGTTTGTTCTGTACTTCGAGAAGGACTGTCTTAAAGCGAACTTGTCAGGCGCAATATTAAGGGGCGAATACGATGCAGTGTGGTTTAATCCGAGGAGCGGTAATTGGAGAGATGTGGGTGTTTTGAGTGCCAATTCCGCCGGCGTAATTAACCTGCCGAATTTCCCCGGCAATTTAACCAGGTCCCGCAAGGATTGGGCGATGAAGCTTACATTAAAAGACGCTCAATGAGCTTTAGCATTTACGATGCCTGGTGCAGGTTGGCGGCGTGGATGGATTATTTTTTCGCCCATGTCAACTTTGCAATGCGAATGCCGTCTAAAGCGCCCTCATTCAGGGCTGCGATATAGTAGCGATTTTTATAATAAATAATTTCCGGCGCCGCTACGGGTAATGTGCAGACGAAATACCTGTGGTCCTGGTTGATGCCGAACATCATCGGGTTGTTTGAATGGTAAACGCTGGTCTGGGGGGCGCCTCTTTTTCGAATATCACCTTTGTACGGGCCATACGTTTGCGTTTTAAAAAGGTAAAAGTCACTATCGCCCAGCTTCACTACATGGGGACACTCGGACGAATACGCATTGGTGCCTGCCCGGCCGCCGTACGCTGCAACGCTGGACAGACTCCAGTCTTTGAAATCCTCGGTGGTGCGGACGTAGACCATTCCCTGCCGGTTCGGATAAGCCGTGTAATAGGCATACCATTTGCCTGCGTGCGGCAGAAGTATCACATCACGGGTATTATTGCCGGGACCCTCGGTGAACATGCCTGTTTTGCCGTTGGCTTGAATAACGCGGGTGAAGTTCTTGCTGTCTTTGCACGTGGCGTGACAAATATTAACCCAGTCGCCGTAGAACATGTGGTATGTGTCGCCGGCTTTTACCACGTGCGGTGCCTGGAGCCCGCCGGGCGTTTCGCCCAGAGAAGGATCCGCCTCCATAGCGATACCCATCGGCTTCCAATCGGTGTCTGTAAGGTTTTGCCCCTCCCAGCGGTAAAATAATCGTGTCTTGCCGTTTTTGCCGCCGGCGGTCGTACTGCGAATGCACGACCATAGCTGCCACGTGCCGTCCGCCGCCTGCCAGACGGCAAAATCGACGGGCTCCTGCCTCTCGGTGGCGTATTTATGTTCCATCGGATTGCCCGCAACCTGCCACCACTCGCCTTCGATTTGCGGTGCCAGGATAGAGTCGGATGCGTTGCTCGTGTGCGCAACTACGCCCAGAGCGAAAACGGATATGAGTATTTTCGAAATATTTTTTATAACACATTTTCTGCTATTGCAGGTTTATCGAGCCGCTATTGGTTTGCATGTGCAGCTTTCCGTTTCCCTCGCCTATTGTTCATTTGAGCTTCTTCTTGCTGATTTCTCCGCTTATCGTTATTGGCCGGCCGGTTCGTACTGAACCGTAGCTGGTTGACATATCGACCTGGCCGGTGAAGTTTTGCGGAGCGGTCAAGTCGATACTCCCGTATGAGGTGACTAAGTCTGCAACGATTTCGTCCGGCGTCGAATCCGAACATGCGATGTCGAGATTGCCGCTGCCGGACTGGGCAGTAATGCTGTTTGTTGTCATTTGCCGGCAGGTGATACGTCCGTACGAGGTGGATAGGTTGGTTGTATTTGCGGAAGATTCTGTCAAGTTGATGCTGCCGCTGCCCGAATGCAATTTAATTGACTCGCCTTTAAGCTCGTCGGAGACGATTGAGCCATAGGATGTATGCGCATCGCAATCGCCGAAAGAAACATTCGAGAGCTTGATTTTACCGCTGCTGGTTATAAGTTTGATATCTCCGTCCGACATATCCGTGCAGGTTATAGAGCCGTAGGAAGTCGTTAATTGCGTCGAGCCCTTAATAATCTCGGCGGTAATCGAACCGCTGCTGGATTTAACTGTAATGATGTCCCCTGTAATGTTCCTGCAGGTGACGGAGCCGTAAGATGTATCCAGGTTAACCGGGCCATCGATATTTTTCGCTTGAATTGAGCCGCTGCAAGTTTTGCCGCTTGTTTGTCCTTTGATATTGGCAATCTCAATCGCGCCGTATGAGCTGGCACATTCGATATTCGTTTGCTTCGGGACGGTTATATCGTAGCTGATGCTAATTGAGCGTTTGTTCTTACTCGGCGGTTTTTCAGCTTTTACCGTCAGAGTATTGCCGGCTGTTTCGAGCTCTATCTTTACCTGTTCGGCTAATAGCTGTGCTTCCTCTTCAGTTGGAGCCCTGCCGCATATCGTGGCAATAACGCTGCACTCGGTGACGTCGCCTCCGATAATTGTGATTGAGCCGGAACTGGTTTTAACTAATAGTGTTGAGCCGGCGGTAATAGGTGCCTGCCGTTGAACTGTTATCTCGTATTTGGCCTGCCCCCAGCCGCCTATCTGGAGATCGCAGCCGGAAATAATTATAAGGAGGCCCAGGCAGCAGCTTATAGCCCTGAACATCCTATATCGCATATTCATTTTCGGTCCTCTCGATCATACTTTTGTATTATCTTATTCTTATCGAGCCATTGTGGGTCTCAAGATGCAGTTTGCCCTCGCCCGCCCCGATCGTACCTTTTAAGCTGCTCTTGCTTATCTTTCCGCTTACCGTTATCGGCAGGTCGGTATTTATCGAGCCGTTATGGGTCGAGGCATCAACCCGGGCGGAAAAACCGGGTGGAGTCTTTAACTCTATGCCGCCATTGTGTGTCACGATTGATATGTCGCAGACGGATGGGGCAGTGTCGGTGTAAAATGCCTTGATGCTGCCGTTATGGGATTTCAGGTGTGTGCTGCCTGAAATATCTCCGCACGTGACCGAGCCGTTATGAGTGTTCAAAGCGGTCGTGCCGGAAACTCTCTCGGAGGTCACTTTGCCGTTGTGCGTGGTGGCGTCAAGCCGGCCGGTGATATCCGAAATTTCGACAGCCCCATTGTGTGTAACAAGATCGAGGTCCGTCTGGTTCGGCACTTGGATGTCGAGACTGACGCTCACGGATTTGTTTATCAATTGGGTGGGTTTGTCAATTTTGGTGATTAGCCGGTTGCCCGAGGGGACAAGCGTTACTTTTACTTTTTCAGAAAGTTCCTGGGCTTCTTCATCCGTCGCCGCCCGGGTGACAATAGTGGCTGTCATATTACAATCAGCAACCTCGGCACCGTTTATTTTAATTGAGCCGTTGTGGGTCTGGGCTTCGAATGCCGAGCCGGGCGAAAGAGGTGCTGACAATTGAACGGTTCGTTCGTATTTTGCCTGCATCAAGCAACCGCCGATGGAGATACAACCGGCCATAAACATGAACAGGCACAGTAAACAGCCCAAAGATATCTTAGTGAAATAATGATTTTTCATTTTCACTCCTTTCAACTTGAATCTCTCTTGTTCGATTAGCTCACTTTTACTGCATTATTGCTGTTATTTAAGACTTTGCCAATACAATAATTGGCAAAGACTAAGACTTCTTCAAGTCTATTCTTTCTGCTTTTGGTGGATTAGTCGTTGGTTCTATGCAATTAGTTTCAGGAAATCTGTCTTTTTTTCTTGTTTTTGGCACTTTTTCAGTTTTACGATTCATTTGCTGGAGTTGCCCGGTCTTTATTGACAATTTAAGCCAAAGAAAACGTCATTTTTTGCTCAATATGCACCTGTTTTTGGACGTAAATACATAATACTGTAAATTCTGAAAAGAATTTGCCGAGTTTTGCTTGGTATAAAGTTAGCGAATATAGTAAAAATAGGGCATTAAATACTGTGGATTTTTGAATTCTCTGTAATAATACAGGATCCCCCTGTGGCTTTTAAATAAAAGTCAAATAAGGCTGCTGGAGTTCTATGCTTCGGATTGCTATTTCTTGCATTAAAATTCATGGTTTGCTGTTGAATGGAGAAGATCGTATCAAACAGTATAAAATTTTTGGGCAAACGTACTACCCGATATTGTAAAAGTAAGAATCTTTATCGGTCTTTTTATTTTTATCAATCTTCTATGAAGGAGGATTATTATGTGTAGAAAATTAGTATTATTGGTTTCTTTTACCTTGGTACTGAGCCTGGTCGGTAACGCAATGGCAGCGATGCCGGCCGGATGGGAGAGCCAGGACATCGCCACGACCGGCGGCAGCGCTAATGAGAGCAACGGCACGTGGACGGTCATTGGTGACGGGGCCGACATCTGGGGCACCTCGGACGCTTTCCACTATGCCTATGTATCAGTAACCGGTGATGTTGAGATAACCGCTCGTGTTGTCGATAACGGCACAGGCTCGAATACCTGGGCCAAGGGAGGCGTGATGATTCGCGAGACGCTGGATGCCAATTCCAAACACGCAATGATGGCAATAACAGACAGCGATGGCGGAGGCATAGCCTTCCAGTCCCGACCGGGCACCGGCGGCGCTTCCGTCAGCTTCCATGGAGATGTCACGGCGTCACCGCCTTATTGGGTTAAGCTGGTCCGCGAAGGCGACATGATTACAGGTTACCACAGCGATGATGGTGTTGATTGGGCTGAATTCACGGACACTTCGCCGGACGGCGCTATGACGAACCCGATAGAAGTTCCGATGGCCGAGCAGGTTTACATCGGTTTGTGCATAACATCTCACGCGGATGGTGAATTACGCACGTACACTATGGATAACGTCAGCGTTAAGTTTCCTGTTATCGCCACTAAGCCCGATCCTGCTGATGGTGCTATACATCCGGACACATGGCTCAGTATGAGCTGGAGGGCCGGACATACGGCTGTCTCACATGATGTATACTATGGCGAAAATGCCGCCGATGTGGAGGCCGGTACAGGCGACACATTCCGTGGCAACCAGGACGATGCGTACTTTGTAGTTGGCTTCCCCGGATTTCCATATCCGGACGGTCTTGTCCCGGGCACGATATATTACTGGCGGATCGATGAGGTTGAAGCGGATGGTACCAAACACGCAGGAAAAATCTGGAGCGTTACAATTCCGCCCAAGACGGCCTTTAATCCCAGCCCTGCCGATGGCGAGATGTTTGTGGAAGCCGATACAATGCTCACGTGGTTGCCCGGTTTCGGTGCAAAACTGCACACCATCTATTTCGGAGACGATTTTGACGATATAAACAGTGCGACCGTAGGGGTGCCAAACCCTACTACAACTTTCAATCCAGGTCCTCTTGAGTCCAATAAGACTTACTACTGGCGTGTTGATGAATTTGATCCTCCGATGACACGTAGGGGTGAAGTCTGGAGCTTTACGACTACAATACCCGGTTTGGGTACGGCCGTGATGGACCGGTGGGAGAACATCCCCTCTACCGACATAAACACTCTTAAGGACAGTCCGAAGTACCCGAACAATCCTGATGTGACCGAGACGGTGACGAGTTTCGAGTGGGACGGAGATGACCTCAGCGATTACGGCGCCCGGATTGAGGGTTGGCTCTACGCCCCGGGCACAGGCGATTACACATTCTGGCTCACAAGTGACGATCAGGGTGAGTTGTGGCTCAGTACCGATGACGACCCCAGCAACGCAGAGCTGATCGCGTACGTAAAGGACTCGCCGACTTCGACCGGCGGCTGGTCCAATACCGATGAGTGGGACAAGTACGCCTCACAAATGTCGGAGCCCATTTCACTTGTGGCCGGCGGGAGATACTATATTGTGGCATTGTGGAAAGAAAGCGGCGGTGGAGACCATTGTCGGGTGGCCTGGGAAGGCCCCAGGATCCCAGCCCGCACTATAATTCCAGGAACCAATCTGTCGCCCTATGAGCCAGTGAATGCTTATGGCGCCAGGCCCGGCAACAAAACGACTGGTATAACACAGACACCCACCTTGCAGTGGAAACCTGGACTTCAAGCTGCTTCACATGAGGTGTATTTCGGGACGGATGCGGACGCTGTAGCCAATGCCACCATGTCCTCGCCCGAGTACAAAGGCTCTAAGGCACTCGGTGACGAGAGCTATGATCCCGGACAACTTCTCTGGGAGACAAATTACTACTGGCGTGTTGAGGAAGTCAATGCCGCCAATCCGGCCAGTCCATGGGTAGGCAGCGTCTGGAGCTTTACGACGGCTGACTTCAAGATCGTGGATGACTTCGAAGACTACAACACCGGCGAGAATCAGATATGGTACGCCTGGAAAGATGGGCTCGGCTTTGGAGCACCGGGTGTTGATCCTTACTACCAGGGTAACGGAACAGGAGCTGCCGTCGGTGACGAAACAACAATGTCTTATACCGAGGAAACCATCGTCCACAGCGGCGAACAATCGATGCCGTTGGCCTATGACAACAATAAGCAAGGCTACTCTAAGTATTCAGAGACGGAGTTGACGTTGACAGACCAGCGTGACTGGACCGAGGAAGGCGTTACGAACCTATCGCTGTGGTTCAGAGGCTACCCGGGATACAGCGGCAGCTTTGCCGAGGGCCCGGTCGGTACCTTCACGATGACCGCCTCCGGCGCAGATATCTGGAACGTGAATGGCGTGGAAGCCGATGAATTCCACTTTGCATATAAGATGCTCACCGGCGCCGGCTCGATTATCGCGAGAGTAAACAGCGTCGAGAACACGAACGACTGGGCCAAGGCCGGTGTTATGATTCGCGAAACGCTGGATCCTGACTCGGCACATGCCTTCGCGTGTGTCACTCCCGCCAGCGGAGTTGCCGCACAGGGACGCCCCTCAACAGGCGGCACGAGCGTCAACTTCAATCAAACTGGAGTTGCCGCACCGTATTGGGTGAAACTGGAGCGTAGTATTTCCGGCCTCTTTACGGTTTCACATTCGGCGAACGGTTCGAATTGGCAGCCGGTAACGGGCGCCACGCCACAAACTATCCCGATGGGCGCGAATGTCTATATCGGTTTGGCCTTAACGAGCCACGATGCCGCTTTGACATGCCAGGCCGTGTTCTCTAACGTCACGACTACTGGCTCGGTCACCGGGCAGTGGGCGAACCAGGACATAGGCATTACCACCAACGATCCTGAGCCGCTGTACGTGGCGGTCTCCAACAGCGCCGGCACACCTGCGGTGGTAGTCCATGATGATCCTGCCGCAGCGACAATAGACACCTGGACCGAGTGGGTGATTCCGCTGCAGGCTTTTACAGTTCAGGGCATAGTCCTGACCAACGTTGACAGGATTGCGATTGGCCTTGGTACCCAGGGCAATATGACCACGCCCGGCGGTGCGGGGAAGATATTCATTGATGATATCCGGTTGACTCAGCCAATTCCGGAACCGGAACCAGAGCCGCAACCGTAAGCCGGATTATATGTAGTAGTTGAAGCTACGGATTTGCATCACAAGAAGGTCTATACCGATTCGGTTCGGTATAGGCCTTTTCTTTTATTCCCGCAAAAATCGACGTCCAGGTATAAGTGCTGCCATAAGACACACAACGAAACTGCCCGATGGGGCGAAAAATTACTAACGGGGGGTAAACCCGAGGGGCTATTTAACCGATACTCATATAAATTTATCTCTGACAAGGAGGCAATCGTCCTATAACTCAGGAGGTGAGGTAAAAACCCAATTTGCCCTTATGGCCGGAGTCGAGAGGCTTTTCGGTTGGGCGGGAGTGAGCTATCGCATTTGACATTACTATAAAAGAATATCTCAAAGAGATCGACGCCGCTTCGCTGCTGACAATGGAAGAGGAACGTGACCTGGGCAGGCTGATTGTTGAGGAATGCGACCAGCAGGCCAGGGAGCAATTGGTGCGAAGCAATCTCAGGCTGGTCGTCAACATAGCGAAGAAATATGGCGACCGGGGAATGAGTCTTGGTGACTTGATTGAAGAGGGCAATCTCGGACTGATAAGAGCCGTCGATTACTTTGACCCCGAGCGGGGCGTTCGCTTCAGTACGTATGCGGCGTGGTGGATAAAACAAAGCATCAAACGTGCACTGCTGGAAAATGTTCAGCCGGTGCATATTCCCACTTATATGGTAGCCTTGATAAATCAGTGGCGGCATATGGCTACGGAGCTGGAAAGCACGCTCGGCAGGTCGCCAAAAGTCGAAGAAATGGCCGAAATTATGCAAGTGCCGCTGCGAAAGGCAAAAGTTATACATCGTATCGTCGAAATTCTCAGCTCTACAGGGGAATCCAGCAGCGGCGATGAGACGGATGAGGATCAAATGCTCGAAGCGATTTTGGAGGATCCAAGCGGCGGCAGGCCGGAAGATGCGTTAATTGCCGTCGAAGAAAAACTGAAAGCTTTGAGAATGCTCAACGAAATCGATCCGAGAGAAGCGGATGTTTTGAGATTGCATTACGGTCTCGATGGAAAAAAGCCGATGTCGCTCAAGGAGATCGGTAAAAAAATGGAGCTCACACGAGAGAGAATCAGGCAGATCAGGCGCGATGCGCTTACCAATCTTTATGAATACATGAACGAAGAATAGCATCGAATATCATCTCGATTAAAAACTTGCATTTCCCTAATAATATCTTAATAATAGACAATTGTAGGGTGTGCATCGCACACCATTATCACTTTGATTATAACTTTAACAGGAACCATGGAAGGCAGGTAAATGAAGGACGAAGGAATTGACCTGAAAAGATATATTCGCGACATACCCGACTGGCCTAAAAAGGGAATTTTATTTCGTGATATCACTCCATTATTAATCAATCCGAAGGCGTTTGCAGTAGCAGTGGAAGCACTATGCGCCGATTTTACAGATGCCGGCATCGAATATGTCGCTGCTGTGGAGGCCAGAGGGTTTATCTTTGGTGCAGCCGTTGCGGAAAAACTCGGTGCCGGCTTTGTGCCCATACGTAAAAAAGGCAAGCTGCCCTGGCAGACCGAGAGCGTCAGCTACGATCTGGAATACGGCACGGATACTTTGGAAGTACATAGCGATGCCATAGAGAGCGGCGGGAAAGTATTGATGGTGGACGAT
>Ga0114918_10001843_pt1 | contig 19020 bp, 17 predicted proteins | sample LantaG_FD_87015 | JGI IMG/M metagenome (GOLD analysis project Ga0114918, IMG submission 87015) | Deep subsurface microbial communities from Baltic Sea to uncover new lineages of life (NeLLi) - Landsort_02402 metaG | ecosystem: Environmental > Aquatic > Marine > Oceanic > Sediment | place... | reverse complement strand
TATGCTCCGCGATTCAATTGGTTTGATCTAACTTGGCAACCCAATCCTATAACTGTTACGTATGATTCAATTATACATACTTACAAAGTGGACTTGACAGATGCCAAGACATTTAGTATATTAACAGGTGTGAGTTACTCATTTGGAGATCGAATGTATGCGGGAGTTGGCGCGAGTGTAATGGGGTATTCGTTACTCTACGAGCAATCAACAGAGGACACTAGATTAGGTATCTGGAAGAGGATCTACGGTTTTTAAGAATTCCTCTTTGGTCTTGTTACTCTTAGACAGGTTACACCTAACACAAACTGGCTCAAGATTTTCTATTAGATTGGTCCCGCCCCTACTAAGAGGGATAACGTGATCAATATGCATGATACTTGAATCGTATATGATACCAATTTGTCTGCCGCAGTAGGGACACTTACCCGTTCCTGCTGCGGCTATTTCATTTGGGGTCCAAGGCTCAGAGGGGGCTTGAAACTTTTTTGCTCGGTATTCTTTTTTTGAGGCTTTAACCTTATCGGGATTTTTCTTATTCCACTTTTTTGAATTTTCCCTGTAGGAATCCTTATTCTCCTCGTAATGCTTTGCTTGATAATTCCTACTCTTTTCTTTATTCTCTTCGTAATATTTTTTGGATCTAGCTAATATTACTTCCTTATTATCTAAATAATATTGACGGGTTCGCGCCTTCGACTTTTCCTTATCTCTTTTATTATTCCAATAGTCTCTTTGCTTCTCCTGTATACGTTCCTTATTCTTTTCGTAGTATCTCTTTCTCCTTATCGCTGCTTTCGCCTTGTACTCAGGATCATCCTTATGCTTCTCGTAGTATTTCTTAGTTGCCTTCTTATCATATGCCATAATAGTAAACCTCCTAATATTAAATAGGAGGTTTTTACTTTTGGATGCCATACTTTTTTACTTTAGGACTATATTTCTTCTTCGGAAGGCTCCTTAGAAAGTTCCTTTAACTCCTCAATGGCTTTGTTAATCTCCTCAAAACATTCGAAGTGAATAGTCAAGGTGTTATCTGTATCCATAGCTAGGGACTTCTCTTGCCCATTTTCTATTTCCTCACCACATAGGTCACAGATCATGCTGGTTCTTCCTCAGTAACAGCTTCATTCTTGATAACTTCTGCCGATCCTATGAGATTCATAACAGTTTTATAATTACCTGGAGTTAACTCATGCTCAACATGCGTGACTAAATATTCACCGCTAAGAGATCCCACTCCTCGGATTTCCGCCTTATCCATTAACTCAACCTCTGGATTTCCAATAACAGTTAGTGTAGCTTTCCGTATTGGAATTCTGGTATAATCTCCCTTTGAAAAAACATAGGAACTTGTATCCTCCCCAGGGGAATATATTTCGATAGTATCTTCAGCATCATTCTTAAATTCAGTAAACCCCTTAAAAACTTGTTCCTCGGTTTCTACTGCGCCCGTATTACGAAGTACATATTCTCTTTCGGTTCTCTTGTTGGTTGTAGTTCCATCAATGAAAAGTTCAATATCAAGGTCTAGAATCTCTGTGTTGTATGTTTTGTATTCGTAGAGCCATTTGGGTTTTATTGTATTCTCTACATAGTCGTTCTTAATTATAAAAAGTTCCTTAGTTTTGTGGTCAAAACGAAGTCGGTAGCCCTCTACATTAATAAGCTGATTTAAGACAGTAAGAAAGGGTTTAGATGTGTCTATTTGAAGGTGCTTTGCCCAAAGCTCATTGAAAACTAAACTTCTAGCGTCTGGATCGGATCTAGAATCTGAATATTTATATTCAATTTTATATTTAACTTTCAACTCTCCTAAATAGGAAGTCAATAGATTGTCAAACGTTAGATTAGATATATTAGTCCCTATCCCTAGCTGGATAGCAGAATTATTGATCTGAATATCATAAGCTTTATGCAGTTCATCACTAAACATAACAAGGGTTAAATCAAATCCACCTGTTGCAGCATCGAATTTGACATCTATAGTTGCGGTGGACGCTTCATAAACAATATCTTCGGGAGAACTTTCAATACCACTTGTAATTTTATCACGGGCAGATTTAGAATCGGCCCACCCAAATACGATTATCCATTTTTTGTCTCTTGTTAAAAATCCAGAATCGAGCCAATCAAGTGTCTCCGCTCTCCATGTCGCCTCGAAAGTAGTGGTAGATTCTGGTCGAGTAGTAACCTTTAATGACCGTAGATAAATATCCCCCCGAAAATTTTTGCTTTTAAATTGTGGGATAAGCCCAGTTTTATAGGAGTCGTAGTCTCCACTCACCTCTTTAATTCGAATAAAGGGTAGTCTATCAGATTCCTCAAAGGGACTTCTGCCTCTCGCATACCTAGCCATTATCGTTTTCTCATTTCAGAAATGTACCAAGTTTTTAGATCCTCAGAATAGTCCTTACTAAGCGCAGGAATTCTAATTGTATCCTCGGTTTGAGCATCCCAAGGAAGCCTCCAATTTTTTGACTTATTGGCGATCATAAGAATCCACCAAAGATGCTCATCTCCCAAATAGGTATGGGCCAATGTAAATAAGGATTCATGATCCTTTAAGACAATATATCTATCTGAATTATCCAAAGGTATGTCTATATGGTATGGAAAATTTCGAGTAACTTTTTCGCTACTTGTTTTCCATGTTATCTGTCCATAAGGTTGATCGGGAAAATAGCGTTTCATTAGAATATCGGCCCTTCTGCTGTGGGCGGCTGGCTATGGAGAACTGTCATTGTAATCGAAACTTCCCATGAATGAGGAAGAAAGCTTTCCATGTTTGTATCAACCCCTAGTCCTGTTACAACTTGATGCGAAATTGATAGATCTGTTATATAGCCACGAACGTCCCAAAGTTGATCACCTAAAGAAACATGCACCATTGGGGGTTGCACATATGCGCCGTTAGCAAACTTTGGATATGTTAGCGATCTTAGAAATTCAATCTTATCAAGACAGGCATCTTGATCATCAAAAATATGATAGTCTGTGAACTGTGTAATTCCCATTGCTTTAGTCTTAAAGTTATTCAGATGATCCATACCTTTAGCCTTCACATAATCTTCATCGGGAAGCTCTCCCGATTGGATTGCGCTAGCAGAAATACTCGTTACGCCACTCCCTGTTAAATTAAAGCCCTTTTTTTTCAGCCCCCCCGCTAATCCTTTGAGGGTCAAAACAAGAAACGAAAAACTAATCGTTCTCTTGGTATTAGTATAACGGGCAACAGAATCCACTCGGCCAAACATAGGTTCTTCGTCCCATGAAGGCGCAAAGCTTTCTTGAATATCATCTTTCAGGAATACAGGAAAAGTAGCTTCTGCGAGTCCTGATTTCCAATCAGCGACTTCCGTTGATTTTTTAATATAGAAAACCTTGAGTTGTTGATCGCCTCGACCACTAACTTTCCTCTTTATATATCCTGATGCAGCTTCAGCTAGTCCCATTAGTAGTTAAACGCTTCCTTTCCTATACCCCTGCCCACTTCTGTTCGTCCTTGGTAGATCTTCATTTGACTCTGAATCTCTAAGGGTGTTTTCTTGCTGTTTCGTAGCTCGGCCAAGATATTCCGCAGAAGCTCGTCAGATACTTCCTTGTCCTTATTCTCGGAAGCCAAAGCATCCACGTTTCTTTCTGTCTGCTCGGCTTGCTGCTGTGACGTCTGAATAGATTGCGGCGTTGCAGGAGTGAACGATGAAATAGGAATCTCATCTCCCATGTCCAGAACATCCGTAATCGCACTATTCTTAAAGGGGTACTGAGGATTGAATTTTTCATCATAAGGCATTGTAAATCTTTCAATATCTGCCCAAGCCTCGTCATCAAGTACCCGTTTCGGCGCATCTTTTTTGTGGAATAGCTGCCACTTCCGTCTTTTCTGTAGCTGTTCAAGTCTTTCTTCACCTACTGGAACTCGCTCCCTTTCTTCAGGAACTTCACTTTTAGGCATTTCTATGCGGTACTTGTCAAGACCTAGAAGTTTGTTAGCACCAGGAATTATTTTCGAAGCAAAGTCGATAAGTCCATTTACGATTGTGGCGAAGGTAGCCTGGATAGATGTTGACATATTACTAAAGACCTCGGAGATAGCCCCGAAAGGATTCTTAAGTATATCAATCCACCCTTGAATTTTTGTTTTGAAATTCGCCCAAGGATCTTTAAGGAAATTCGCTTTTGATTTCAAGTCCTCCCAAATTAGAGAGCCGAAGTCCGTAAAGAGCTTTATATATCTAGGCCCAATAGACTTCAAGCCCTCCCAGATAAAGGAGCCAACTTTCTTAAAGATATTTAGGTAGAGACTTCCAACGAATTTTAGTCCCTCCCAAATTAGAGAGCCAACTTTCTTAAAGATATTTAGGTAGAGACTTCCAACAGCTTTCAAGCCCTCCCAAATTAGAGGACCAACAGATTTTAGGGCGTCCCAAATTTTAGAAAAAGCAGTAGATACACCCGTCTTAATCTTGTCCCAAATCTCACTAAATGAGAAATCTGTCATGAGCCAACCAGCAACAACATTTGTCATTTTCCAGAGCCAGCCGACTAGCTTGCGTCCAGGCTCTCCGACTTCCCAAAGGAATTTCGAAGTTTCTTTAATAACTTTCCAAAGCACACTGAATACTGGACCCGAAAGCATTCCAATTATCTTGAAAGTTTCTTTAACTATCATATCCATTAACTTAAAGACAGGGGAATTGAAAACTGTGTCGAAGAATTTTTTCATTGGTGGGATAGCCTTGTCGATCCACGCACCCATCTTCGTTGCAAATGCGCCAATAACCTTCGCGCCTTGACTCCACCTATCTAATAATGGTTGCAGTATCATGCCTAAGCCAGCGAAAACGACCTTAAGAATCTTTGCGATAGGCACAAAGATCACACGAAGAAGTGCAGCAACGTTTTGGAAAGCAGGAGTCAATATATCTAGGACAATTCCACCTAGCTGTCTGACAGGCATTAACAACTCAAGGAAGGGAGCGAGTATCATCCCCAATAAATTCTTTGCGCGTGAAAAAAGACTCTCTCTCTTGCGATTTTCACGAAGCAATTGCTCATTGGTTTGGTTCGTTCTATTAGCAAGATCCTCAAGAGCAGAGCCAGTGTTAGCAGACATTTCACGAAGATCATTAACCTCAACGCCCATTTCAGAGGCAAGCCTACTGAGCTTAGTTGCATCAAGAGTCTCGATCTTTGAAGCTAAAAGCTGCATTCCCTCTACTCCACCAGCAGTAAGAGTCTCCCAATCCACAGCACCAAAGGTTTCTGTGATCATTCCTTCGGCTTTGTTAAAGTCTAGATCTCTGATTCCCTTCTGTACTTCAAAGAAGGAACCCATGAGGCTTTCAGCAGCAGCAGGGTCCATCGATGCAGATAGAGCCGCAACCATATCACTAGTTGACTCCATATTCTGAGCCGTAACAAGCCCCGCAGCATTGAATTTATTAAACATCTCAGTAGCTACAGTAGCATTTGCTCCCGTTGCCGCAAGCTTATTCATCCAGTTATTCTGAAAGGCTTGAATTTGATCCTCATTTTTACCTAGTAGGATCATTCCCTGCGTGAAGCTTCGCGCCGTTTCTGTTTCTATCTTAGCGACTTCGGCAAACTCAGCAAGGTCACTTCGAATCTTGTCGATGCCCAAACCCTTGTTTTTTGCCAAGCGTTCAATGCTTGCAGCAGTAGCACCAAAGGCTACCTTTGCAGCCTCTCCGCTAATCCCACGGGACATTTGCTCAAGGAAGAAATCGATGCCGTCACTTACTTTATTAAATCCTATTTGTCCAAGGTCTTGAATGATATCTACAACGTCACTAACAACATTCTCTAGCTTCATGAACACGGGAATGAGCGCAGCTACGCCAGCAAGCATAACTCCTGCGACAGGAATGAACTTGGCAAATTTCTGAGTGACAGCCGCAATCTTCTCGGGCATTTTCTTGAAGCCCTTTTGAAGCTTGTTGTTTAGCTTATCGAATTTACCAACCTTCTTCTGAGCCTTCTTTCCACCAAAGAGATCCATTGTTTCTGAAGCGTGATCGAGATTTTCCATGAGGGGATTGAACGTACTAGTCTTTCCAAAAGGCGTATCCTTAACGTCCATGCTAGGGAAGGTCGCATTCTCAATGATGCCTTCCTTCGCTGGTTCAGGAACATTTATCCCCGCCAATTTGTCGGACGCAGCCGTGAACTTGCTCATAGAGAAACCGAATTTCTCGGCTTCCTTTTCAAAAATAGAACCTAAACTTTCACCAGCATTGAATCGCTCCAAGCCCTCGCTTATTCCCGATACAGCACTTGTAAGAGTGGCCTGAGATCTGAGAAGGAACTCTGCATACTTAGCATTTCCTTGCTGATACTTCTTTCGCAGATCTTCGACTTGACTTTTCGCTCCAGAAACCACTTCGTCATAAACTCCACCCAAAGAGAAACCGCCAAGAATATCCGCTAGACCCTGCACAGCAGAATGAAGCTCCCTACTAGGTTTCTTCAAATTCATGCTGGACATTTCTATGGATAGCTTCTCGAAAGCGTCAGCCAGTTTGGTTTCTGAATTCAAAAGCTCCTGTTGAACTCGCAAGTTCTCGGCGGCTAGTCGTTCTTCTCTAGTGGGCATTCGGATTCTCCATTGCGATTTTCTCGCGTTCCTTAGTCTCGCCAAGCTTTTTTACAAACCAATTTCGAAGTCTAATGGGCAAGCGGTATGCTTCCTCTATTGAGATATGCACATGATACGCTAGTAAAAACAATTCGTTATATACGTAGTCTTTCGCTTGTTGCGGTTTATCAAAGATCAGGCCAAAAAAAGTTTTCTCCTAATGGGAGATCTACCTCCTGATCGTATCCGCATTCGGTACAATCAAAATCATGTAAAGTTAAATCTACATGTGGTGTGTGGTCATTAATGTACTTTCGAATCTCCCGACTCTCAGACGATTTCAACTCTTCAATAAGGGTACGCAACTCCGCACGATCCTCCACGCCATCAATGCTATGAAGCTGGAAAAATAATCGGCTTGTTACGAGTCCCGTAGTCTTTAGCTTCGCAGTCTGCTTAATGTACGCCGAGAATCTATTCTGCATTTCAACAGTCCAGAAGCGGAACAACACAGTCTTACCACTGATCGTTGTCATTTCAAATAGATTATCCCCTTCAACATAAGGATTAATCTTTAGCTCTTGAATATTCATTCCTCCGATATCAAACTTAACCTCGTTTAATGCGCTGCACTGAGGACACGAAAGCTTTGCCTCGTACTCAGGCCCATACGCATCGATACGCGCATTGAAAATGATGAAGTCTCTATCACCGATCAATAGTTCTTTGTAATGAACAGGACTATCGATCAGGACAGCTTTAATAAGCTCATCAAAGACTGTCTTTTTCTTTAGGTACTGTGGGTTTGAAAGAATATCCTCTTCCTTCGCTGTCATTGCTTTTACTTTAACTGTTTTACCATAAATCTTTCCGTCAGATGGCAAATCTAAGTGATAACTCCCATCTCCCACCATACTAGGTACAACGATTTCTACGGTTTTAATTTCTACATCTTCCTTTGGTTTGTCCGAAACCAAATCTAAATCAACTTTTTTCTTTTCCATTGAAAACTCTCCTTTATATAAAAACGGGGACACTCCCTATTAAATAGAGAGCATCCCGTTTTTTAATCAAATAATCAACAACAAATTATAGCATGAAGGCTCTATCATACCTGAATGTCACTGTGACTTCAATTGGATCATTGGAACTGTAGTCCAAGTCACCGAAGTCTGACGATTGAGGCCAAGCCCCGACAATTTGCCATTGTTCAACCACGACACCGTTTCCATCAAGAAGCTTAATTTTAAAGTCCCTCTTGTATGTGGCAGCGAAGTTTTTATTGACGTTTTGAGGATCTCCGATCAGTTTGATCCAATCCATAATTTTATCAGCTTCGCTTCCATCGATAGGATCGTGGAATGTCACTTCGATTGTTTCGAATTCAAATTTGCCAGCCAAGTAGCGTTTCGTATTGAGATAAGAAATTTCAATTTCCTCAAAGCCAATAGTAGGACGCTTCGTAGTTCTGGCAGTAAACGCATCCAGCCCATCAAATTCCACAACCCAAAGATATTGCTTCTTTGGTTCATATACTGAGGGTGTTAGCGGAGTAATTACTTCAGCCATATTCTAGTCTCCTTATTCCTCGAAGTTCGCGCCAGTTCCAGCAATGATGAAGCTCATTGTGATAACTTCTGCTGCCTTCGTTGGCTTGAGGAAGATTTTTCCTCTCATCTCATTACGATCAACAACATCGGCGGTGTTTGTAGTTTCATCGATAATTACACGATAATCGTACACACCTCGTTCTGTCTTGACTGTATCTAGTAACGCATCGACCTGTGTTTTTAGCTTTGACCAAGTTGTAGAATCATTCGGCTCAAACAAGAATGAAGCAGAGTATTGCTTAATCTTCTTACGAAGATAAGTCATGAGTCTGCGAACATTCACACGATCAAGTGCGGTTCTCTTTTTCTGCAAAGTCTTTTGTCCCCAAATGAGAGGACCAACATTAGGGATGCTTCTAAGAACATTGACATTTCCATTATAGAGTCTCTCCATGTTTCCTTCGGTGAAGCTACGCTTAAGAGAAATATTCTCTAGAACGCCTCTAATTCCACCAGCAGGAGCAAACCACGGCCACTGAGTCCTGTCGGTGAAAGCCATTGCTTTCACAACATTACCGTCAGCAGGGTGGTCATAAATCCTACCCTCGGTTGGGTTATTAATCTTCAACCAAGGAGTGTACATTGCAGCATGTGAATTGTTAAACGCTTGAGCATTATCGTCCCCAACAAGAGTAGAAACATTGCCAGAGTCAGCGGTAGTAATAACCGCGAGTCCACCATGCTCAACCGCAACATCTATCAAGCTATCCCAACCTGTCTTTACATCTGCTGTTGCACTTGCAAGGTGAGCATCGGGCATTAGAACAATGTCTAGCCCATCGTCAAATGCAGTTGCATTGAAGTGTTCGGCAGCGGCAAGATCTCTTGTGGCACCATTATAACGACCACCTTCACCAAGAGTCTTACCAAATACAGCCTTCGCTGTTAGAGCCTCGTCAGAAACAGCAGTTGCCACAGGAATCCAGATACAGAAATCATCTGTATCTCCAATTAGCCCCTCGGCTTCACTGTTAAAGGTATCCCACTGACCTGAGTCAGTAATTTCAATAGCAATATTGGGGGATACAAGAGTTCCACCATTAAGACCAATCGCGTCAATTGCGGCTTGTCCACTAGTAGGATCTTTTAGGAACGAAATCGTTTTCCAGATTTCCGTTGCCTTAAGGGAAGATGCATCTGAGCTATAGAGTCCATAACCATTAAATGTTAGGTTAGTGAATGCTGTAGCCTGTCCTGAGTTTGTGGCATCGTTGAATTGATCACTTTCATAGAGGTAGATATCATATAGATTCGCTCCCCCATGACTTGTAGATGCCAACGCACTTGCTTCGATTAAATAACAGGGTCTATTTGTTGCTTCCCAAGGATTTTGCGCCCCCGCATGTAATAGTCTGAAAGTGAATCCAGCAGTAGCGGAAGGTTCTGTTGATTGCGGGTAAAGAAGATCATCAGCATCAGCAGCATTTTTGATCAAACGATATACCCAAAGCTCGTTAGTCTCTCCCAAAATAGTTTTTGCAGCTTGAGGACCGTAGAAACAAGTATTAGTTGCATCCGTTTTTAGCCCCCCGAATTTTGATACAAATTGACCCCAGTTTTCAACCATGACCCATTCATTCCCTGGGCCTTTAATTGTGTCGGCAAACAAACCTATCTTGGTTGTAGATCCAGCACCTAGTTGATAGGCACTATCATCAATTACCTCGAAATAAACACCTGGGAATGTGTTAAGTTCTGGCATTTTTTCTCCTTTAATTCGATGCTTCTATCCAGATTTCGCCACTTGGCTCATCAAACGGATAGTCACTATCTACCCAATCTTGATAGGCTTGATCCACAGTCCCTTGATATCCCCTAACGATTTCGGTATCAATATTGACACGCAGTATGTTAGAAACATCTTCGGAATCATTATTAGGATCAACTAATTTTGCTTCCAAGATTAAACGTATTGTACTTTCAAAAAGTCGTTCTTGATCACCTAGTTCATAGGCAGTAGAATTATCATCAATAGACTCAAATCTGAGTTTATTGTAGAAGTAGTTTATATTTAAGTAGATTTCATTTACGCCAAACGCCCCAATAATATCTTCTATAATACCATTTTGTCCCGTTATATAGTTGTCTAACACATTGATTTCGTATTCAACATTAACAGGAAGCGGGTGAGACACCCTTTGGATGCTTGTTTGGAAGCCCGTTCCATCTACAATTGTCCCAACAGGCAATTTGGTTCCCGCACTTGGAAACACATATCGAGATTTATCAATATCAAAGTTTACTCTTCGTACCGCTACGAGGGGCAAACCTTTGATTCTGTCATAGTCAATTTGTACCATATTACTAGGATGATACTGATACAACCATCTAGGCCACGCGGAGTAAAAAACTCCTACAGAGTTGCCGTCAACATCGGTAAGTCCTAGACCGTCAAGCCAATCAACGACTCCTTGATCATAGTCCCTCAATAAAGATCTAACATTAACAGGCATAAGTTACTCCGTAAAGACACGATCTCTGGTAGAGTGGCATTCCACTTTCAGAGTTCTAGGTGTGTTTTCAAGTCCGTGTACTCGTTCTACTTTGATTGCCAAATGAACCACGAAAGTTTTGTTCTCTAGGATTATATAGTCTCCCTCTCTCAATAAGCAATCGCTTAATAGAGAATCATCGTCAATTAGTGTTAACACATAGTCGTAATCGAAATAACATTCGATAGCATGAGCGTGATCTACACCATATTTTCCTCTAGCTAATTCGGCGGGTATCCAACGAATGAAACAAAATGTATCGCTCCACTTGTAGAAGCTTGTCCCAACATTGCTAGCCTCACCGTACAAAGGATCATAGGTTATGGACGTTTTGTTTATTCGATAGACATCAACATTCTGCTGAGATAAGTCATGAACAACCTCTTGCGAGAAGTCCTTGATTAGCTCTAGTTCCTTGGCTTTTGTGAAAAAATTGGTAGACATGTTAACCCATAATGATAGGATCGTGATGCGGAGTAAACTGCAACACGGTGTTGAGTCCTTGCGCTTCTTCAGCTTCATTTTGAATCAATGCAGATTCCAAAGATTTCTCCAAGATTGCTCGTAGGCTTTCACGAAGTTCTTCTTTCTCACTTCTAGCTTCCTCAATCAATGAAGGAGCGTCCAGAGAAATTTCTGCATCGGGTACTGGAACTGTAGTGTACTTTCCTCGGATGCGTCCAAGAATTTCCTTACTTGTGGCAAGGGCAAATTTGTGTACCCAACGCTGCCCTATGCTATTAATGCTTGTATACTGTAGCTGGAAGTAAGGAATGTTCGACAGATTCGCAATCGCACCTTCATCGGGAAGATCCGCGTAGGGATTGAAAGGAATTTGATAGTCAAACCAAACCTGTCCTGTACCAATCCCAGTGATAGCAGAGCCAGGAACAGGCCAAATCGTAATTCGTTTGTTGTTCTCTTTATAAGAAAAGTTTTGTTTTCTAACTCTTCCCGCGAGTTCATGAGCCGCGCCACGAAGAATGTCGTAGAATACTGGATACATGAAGATTGGACTTTCAATCGTAAAACCAAACCCAAATGCTTCTGCACCAATTGTTGCTCCCATGTTATAGGGATCATAGTATTTGAAAATCGTTGAAGGCTCATACCAATGCAATTGGTTGATCTGCATTTTCTTACGATCAAGCGTATGTACTGTGTGTGCTGTACCGTCCTCATCGTAAAGCGGAACTGAGAAGGGTGCCTTGATAGTTACGCGAGTGTTAAACTTATCCGCGCCATCAATTTGATAATCATCATCGGGATCTGGACTATAGCGAACATAGTTATCCAAAATAACACTTTGAAAATCGTCCATTGTGATTGTTAGGAAAGCAAGAGCGGGAGTTGTATAAGATGTTACATGATCGGTTACATCAACCCATTTGTCCACGCCATTAATGGTACGTCCCCATTCAACTTTTATGTCCCAAGTTAAAAAATCTGCGTCTACTGCTCCCAATTCCGCAATATCACAGGCATATCCATCTGTATCAATAAGGATTGTACTTACAGATCCAGTGACAGTGAATTGAGTTTCAATAGTTGAATCCTCAAAGTCACGCGCAAGCAAATCGTAGTTCTGTTTATTTACTGTTGAATTGAAATACGCTTGGGCTTCGGTAACATTACCACCCGCCTCTACGAGTTCACTATATTTGTTTGTTCTTTGTAAAATAAATCCAAAAGTAGAAAGAACTCTACGCTGAGAGATATTAATGATATCTCCCTTTCTCCCCGTGTTCGTACCACCTGGAGAATCAAAAGTATTAGCAAGGTTGTCTAGGGCAGACCATTCATTAATGATTGCGGAATACTCTTGTAGGGAATCATCAATAGCAGCATCATAATGGCCTACACCTAATTCAACGGTAACGCCATCGTCCCTAACACTACTCGGATCATCACCTAACATTGACTTAACCCAATCAATGATCGTGTCACGATTCGTATTGACAATTACATCTTCACCAAAAAGTAAAGTTGAATGCTCGTAAGACATAAGTTCCCTTTCAAACAAAAATGGGAAGGGAGAAATATCTCCCTCCCCATCTAGGTCAATGATTACAAAGATCAGAATCCAGTTAACATTAGTTAACGTTAAGCGGGTTCCAAGCTGTCTTACGACCAACATCAAAGGTATGCTGTGCTTCACCGAATCCACCTTCATAGAGGGCGGCTCCCATTCCAGCACTAGGCCATCCAGTAATGTTAAATCTACAGTAGTAATCAGAACGAATTAGCTTCTTACCGTAGCGAGTCATTAGACCCTTACGTGGTACGAAGGTGTGAGGATCATAAACTGTGGGTGTCAACTGAATCGGTACATACGGAGCATATACATATCCAGTTTCAAGGAAACTAGTTCCAGTGTATCCCATAATCGCCTGACCAGCAGGGAATAGAGGATCAACGTAAACCTTGACCCTGTTTTCCAATAGACCAGCTAGGTGCATTCCACCAGAGTAAGTGATAGTCTTGTCGGTGTCATTGCGTAGGAACGCTCCACCGAACTCAAGGACTGTCGCAAACTCAGGAGATACAATAATCCAGTTACCATAACCGCGCATAGTTCTCTTAAGGATAAGGTTTGAACCAGCCATGATAGCCTCGACAGCGGTACGATACTTATCTTGTACCGTTTCTCCACCACCCAAGATACCAGAGAGATTAATATCAATCTCTGCGCCAGCATGACCAAGGATATCCCTGATGATCTCACGGTCAATTTCAAGAGCAACTTCATCACTCATCGCGCCAGTTAGTTCAGCCTCAGCATCAATGCTGTGGTATGCCTGAAGATCCTGCTGCAATTCAGGAGTCCACTTAGTCTTGAGTTTACGAGTTTCAGCAACGATGGCTGAACTCTTGATTTCAAGATTAATTGAACGGATATTAGAAGTTTCTTCACCCTGTAGTAAGTAAGCATTTCCTGGCTGGTTAAAGGTATCACCGATTTCAAACGGATTGTACCCAAAGTCAACAAGAAGTCTAGCACCAAAGAAAGCTCCACCGTCAGTAGCCGCAGAGCCACCAACTGTTTTAGGAACAACGAGCGTTGAGGTTCCATCAATTGTAGTAAGTCCACCTTGGATAAAGGCAGAAGGATCTTTAAATTGAAGTCTCAGTTTCGATGCTTCTAGAGATAGCTTAACTTGGTTACTTGCTTCTGGGGTTCCTGTCACAGTATAGAAGCGCACCCACTTACCAAAGTCATCTGGTCTATTGGAAGGATATACATAAACAACGGGCATACTATAGTTGTGTAGATCTGTAATAGGATTTTTTGTAAATGCGTCAGAGTCAATTGTGTCTTGCGCGTCTTGTGCAGACACAACTGGACTAGACGGAGTTCCTGTATAGTAATGCCAGTTGGCATCCCAATCCAAATAAGCTCCATTTGAAGCATCGCCACCAGTCACGTCGATAATCGATCCGTAAAGGCTAAGGAAGTTAGAGGGACCATATCCAGCCCAATACTTAGTTCCAATACCATAATTTAGGTTATAGAACTGTTGGTCTTGAACACGGTTCCCTTCTTCATCTACAAAGTCCATGTAGAATACAAGTCCAGAAGGAAGGCTCATAGGCTGAACAGACACAATTTCATTAGCCAATAGTCCCGCCCAAACGCGGCGCACCATCGGGAAAATCACGGTATTGTATCCTTCGGCATCTGAAGTGTTAGCCTCATTAATCATATACTGGGCCGCGTTTTCAAGAAGCTGCGAAACATTGCTTCGCATTCTATCATTTTTTAGTCCCTTAAGCAAACCAAACTTGTGCCACTTTTCCATAAGTTGCGTGTTTAGTTCTGCCGTATGTTGAGGCTGAAACTTTTCAGAGTCCCTCTGAGCTGCCTTCAGAATGGAACTTGTAAAGGTTCTGTTTTTCTTATATTGATTCATCTTTACTAGTCTCCTGCTTTTCAGCTTCGGTGTAAGGATTTAAACCCGCCGCTCGTTGTAAACGAGTAGCTAAGTTCTTAGTTTCAGTTTGTTCTGTTTCAGCGGTAGCCTTCAATTCTTCCTGCTCTTGTATTAACCTTTGTTTATCGTCCTCTAGTAACCTTATTTTCTCTGTCAATTTAGATTGAGAGTGCTTTAGCTGTTCATTAAATAGCTTGCGTTCTCTTTTTAATGCCTTACCTAGAGAATTTAAACTCTCTCGAAGTATGTCATTTTCAATTAATGTTTCAAAATGTTCATTGAAATAAGTCATATCTTCCTCTGGTAAAGGCTTAACTTCTGATTTCTTCTGAGCTTTTTCCTTCCTCGGCTTCGGCTTTACAGCCTCATGCACGACAGTTTTCTTCTTAACGATACCTTTCTTTTTCGGTTTCGTTTCAGATAGCTCCTTCAATAATCCTTCAGTTGTAATTAGAAAAGAGTGTTGCAATATCTTTTGACTATTCATAATAAACCACCTTCGGTTTATAGGTTAGTCAATATTTGCGAGTTTTTGCATTCTCTTAACATCAACGCCACTAAGTTGTAGGGCTTCACTATTCTTAGAAGATGAGCTTGTCATTCTATTTTTCTTAAGAATATCCTTGATTCCTATACCGATGTTTCCTAGTGAGAAACTTTCGGAAAGGATACCATAGATTTTCTTAACTTCTTTATAGCTCTTAGCTCGGTCAATAGCTTCAATGATATGAGACTTCTGCTTTGCAGATAGCGTTTCATTCGAAAGAAGCTTTGTAGTAATGGCAATCTTAGATAGATAAAGGTCGTTTTCAACTAGAGCTTTCTTCTGAAGCTTCTGCTCTTTCATAAGCTTTGCAATTTTCAAATTGATACGCTTTTCAAGTGCTTTCAGAGATTCCATATAAGGTTCATCCTCTAGTTCATCGTCCTCTTCTTCATCGCCAAGTTCATCGTCAAAGACTTCTAGGATTTCCTCGTCCTCTTCTTCATCAGCAAATTCATCTGCTGGCTCATCCAATTCGAATTCATCAGTTTCTTCATCGATTTCAATCTCGGCTTCGTCCTCATCTTCATCATCTAGGTCGAAAGAAGTTTCATCACCTGAAGGTTCGGTATCTTCTGCATCAAGATCAACAGCAACATCTTCTTCACCCTCAACTTCATCTGAATCATCATGAGAAGCATCATCGGTGTGAATATCTATGTCAATTTCATCATCGTCAGCATCGGGATCTTCGTTTTCTTCACCGTCAGCGATATCTTCTTCATCCTCATCATCTTCTTCCTCATTAAGGGGATCTTCATCTTCAGAATCAAAAGCAGACCCGCCATCCATTCCCTCAGCCGCAGTAGTATCCGTTTCTTCAGTAACTTCTTCTTCATCGTCAGTTATTTCTTCGTCCTCGTAGTCTCCATCTAGTTCATCTTCGATTTCTTCAACCTCAGTTAGAAATAGATCTTTGAGTTTTCTAGGCATTGTTTCTCCTTTAATACTTGTTCAAAAAATTTGCTGATTTCTCCAAGAATCTAGAAACGTCAACAACTTCTTTAACCTCTCCAAAGTTTTCACTTTCATGCAGGAACGCTCCCTGAGTGGAGGGCATTGACACTAGATCAAAACAGATTAATTGATAATCTTCTTGAACTAAATCTTCTCCGTCAACACTACCTACACCCCTTGAGCTAATGCCTAATGGAACTTTGGAGGCTATTAGCTGTTTAGCAATTCTTCCTGCGGGTGTGTTCAAAATCTCAACTTCCCCTTGTATTTCATTACCTTCCCACCAAACTCTTTTTATCAAGTGTGAAGAATTTTGAAGATTTACTTCGGGGGTTGTGGGGTGATCAAGTTCTCCTAAAGCTCTATTATCGTCAATCAATCGTTGATAAGCTTTTAGTTCCCTTACGAGAATCTCTCTAGGATAAACCCGACCGTTTCTATTTTTAGTATCTGCTTTTTGGATTACTCCACGAATAATCAAGGGTTGGCCCGTCTTAATCGATTTCAAAGCTTCGTTAATTGTAGATTCATTTATATTAATTAGCGTTGTTTCTGTTATAATGCCTTTCATACTGAATCCTTCTTTACTTTTTTGATGATTTTATCAGCTTCCTCTAGTAAGTCCTTGCAATCAGTAAGCACTTCAAAATAGGATTCCTTCTTGATTGACTTAACGGAATGCACGATTTCCTTTGTCTGTCTATCTAGGGACTGTTTAATTTCGTCAAGCTTTTTAACGATTAAACTAATAACTGCCGCGCCAAGTCCCAACTTTCCTGCGGTCCCTAATTCCGAAAGAATCTCGCCTTTGGCTTTTATTTCGGATTCAACTTTCGAAAATCGATCTATCATAAAGTCTGAGAAAGAAGATTCTGTACTTAATGCATCAAGAACAAACTGTTCTTCTAAGGGATCTAGATCTTTTTTCATAGCGATAGAGACTAATTCTAGTTTGTCCCCAAAGAACTTGTTATACTTGGGTACTGATCCAATATTATTTTGAGTTAAGTGACTACACGCTTTATTGATTACCCTTTTTTCCGTGACACCAAGATGGTGAGTCTCTAATACTAGGTTAATAACCGAAAAAACATTATTATACTCATCGTCAATATTGTTGAAAGTATCTTCTATCTCTTGTAGAACTCTTGTTCTTCTAAGGTCCGATATAAGCTTAGAATACTTCGGCCCCAAGGTATCACCATCGGGAATGAAGCTTAGAGCCTCCCTCAATTTCTTTTTAGCTCCATTTTTAGTCAATGCTTTAGAATGGATCAAGTAGTTAAAGACAACTGCCTCTTTATGCAAAGGGGATTCCGAATGGAAATGCTTGTGCATTAATCCGTGGTACACTTTCGCACGTTCCAGATCCTTATGAAGAAGGGATTCCACAAAAGAATATGAAAGCATCTCAAAAATTAATCCAGAGTTAATCATTTAGAGTCTCCCCCAACTTTAAAATTTTCCGACAAGTCTTTGTATATCTTCCCGACCAAATGGTTTTCCATAGCCATAGGACTATCCGTATCGGGCTTTTCAACGCCCATTTCTCCTGAATCGTAACCAGGACGATTCTCGGTATCTTCCTCATCGTCCCACATTTCTTCTCCCTCGCCAGAGGCAAGTTCATCATGGGGATTAGTTTTGATACGCTTAAGCTCACGCTTAATTTCTTCTGTCGAAAGACGCAAGAAGTTTTCCATAGCGTACTCAACAGAGAATGCCTGATCCTTACCAGTAGCTTCCTTAAAGAGATTAATTCGCTCAAGCCACAACGCAGCTTGCATAAGCTCCGCTTGATGGGAAGGATTTGTCATTGTGAGTTTGAAGTTCTTAACATCAGCACCATGTACACCCTTAAGATATAGGTGTATCATTGCTAGTCTAGTAAGAGCCGCCAAGAATGATTTTTGAATTCGCTGGATTGTTCGGGAGAATCTTACGTCCTCTTGTGACAGCAGACTCTTAGCTGAAATATCTTCTTCATAAGTCAGATACGACTTCGGAACCTTAAGAACAGAGAAAAGCTTCTTCTGGATATATTCTATATCAGCAATGTCATTCATGTTCTGTGCGCCAGGAAGCGTATCAATTTGAGAACTAACTCCACCTCTAGATGGAAGGATATAATCCTCATCTACAGCCATAGGATTGTAGCGAAGGTGAGTTAGTCCAGTATCTTTTTCAATTGTTGTAGTTTTCTTAAGTTTGCGTTTTACTGATTCAAGGTAATCTCCAACATCTTTCGGATTCATATTTCCGACTTCAATGTTGAACACTCTACGTTCAGGTGCGCGAGTAATACGATAGACCATCATAGCATCTTCCAGCATTGTTAGCTGTTTGAAGATTCTACGCGCCCCATCAAGAATCCCTCGACTATAGGGCTTGAAACCATCATCCCCGCTGAGTTCAAAATGCGCCATGTTTATATCTTCAATGTAAGGCTTGTCCTGCATTCCAGAAGTATAGAACTGTCCAGTTGCGCTTTCTAGCCGTAGCCATTGGTAGCGAACTTTTTCTGGATGATCCTCATCAAAACCCATTTCCTTTGCAACTTCGATAGAAGGTAAGGGCAAAACCCGCACGACACCGTTTTTCTCTTCTGTTTCGGCGTACATAAAAACGTCCCCGTACTTACAGAGATTACGCACCCAGGCCCATGCGTTATTTTCGATATCCAAAACATTGTAGAAAAAATCCTCAAGGTAATCCTTGTTTTTCTTATCGTCCGAATAGATAGATATTACTTTGCCTTCTTCATTGAATATCGTACATTCATCGGCATAGATATCAAGAGCAGATGAAATCATGGGTTCAAACTCCATCATTTCAAAATCTACGTATCGGGCTTTTCTATCGTGAACCTGAGAACCGTCAATCG
>Ga0114918_10001842_pt1 | contig 19023 bp, 12 predicted proteins | sample LantaG_FD_87015 | JGI IMG/M metagenome (GOLD analysis project Ga0114918, IMG submission 87015) | Deep subsurface microbial communities from Baltic Sea to uncover new lineages of life (NeLLi) - Landsort_02402 metaG | ecosystem: Environmental > Aquatic > Marine > Oceanic > Sediment | place... | reverse complement strand
GTCAGTGCCGTCGTCGGCTCCTCTCTCCCCCCTCTTTCTCGACCTTGACCCTCTCTCCCCCCCCGAAAAACCAAAAAAAAAAACTCTTTGCTCCTCGTAGAAAGTCCCGCAGTCCTCGGTCGCTCCCTCGTTCAAGCTCACACTGCCCTCGGAGTTCGTCACGGCACACCTGGCTCATTTGGTCGGGGCGGACTTTGAGCTTATCGACGGAGGGAGGGAAGGAGATGGAGTTGAGAACGACAACGACGGCGAAAACAACGACAACGAAACAGAAACAGCGACAGCCTGGGACTGCTGCATCCTCCCCCGCCGCAACAAGGGCAAGTTCGAGTTCACCCTACAGGGGTGGAAGGCCTTCGCTCTGTCCAAGGGGGTGGAAGCAGGGGACAGGCTGAGGCTGAGCCTCGACCCTGACGGAGCGCGGAGGCGGCTCGTCGCGAGCGTGACGCCGCGGGCGGTCGCGCGGGAGCAGGCGGCCGCCAACGCCGCCGCCAATGCCGCCGCTGCATCTGCCGCCGCTGCTGCTGCCGCCGCCGCCGCCGCTGCTGCTAATAAGGCTGTCGAGGGAGCCGGGAGCGATGGAGATATCGCCCCTCCTGCTCCTCCCGCTCCTGCTCCTGCTCCTCCTTTGCCGTCGTCGCCGCCTTCGCACCCGGAGGCCGAGGTCGACAGCGGTGCTGCCGCCGAGGGCAAAGAAGCAGCCGCCGCCACGGCCGCAGCTGCTGCTGTTCCTTCGGAGCCGGAGCCGAAGCCCGCGGCGACGACCTCCCCGCCTCCGCCGCTCAACACTCCCCCGGCCGCTGCCGGCGCGAGGCCAGGAAATGGCGGAGGAGGAGTCCACGGTGGAGGAAACGGCGAGCTCGGAGAGTCGGCGGACTCCCCTAGCGACGGGCGGGTTCCGGGGATGAACGGGAGCGGGAGCGGCGGCGGTGGTGGAGGAGGAAGCGGAGGAGGAAATGGAGCGGGCACTGCTGCGTGGGACGCCGCTGCTGCCGCGGAGAAGGCGACCGCTGCTGCTGCTGCTGCTGTTGCTGCTGCCACTGCCGCTGCTGCCGCTGCCGCTGCTGCCGGAGTAACTCCCGCGACGACGGCGACGACGAACACAACAGGGACGACGGCACCTCCGGCAGCAGCAGCAGCAGCGATTGTTGAGCCTCATCATCAAATTCCCCTCGCCACGGCAGCGACGGCCCCTCCAGACGCGTGCTCCCCGCGCGGAGGGCCGGCGACCAGCGGCAGGAAGCGCGGAAGGCCCGCGGGTGGAGCTGCTGCTGCTGCTGCCCTCTCCGGCGGCGGCGGCGGCGGCGGCGGCGCGACGAGCGCGCCGCCGACCCTGCCTCTCCCTCTCCCTCCTCCTCCTCCTCCTCCTCCTCCTCCTCCCCCTGCGAGCCGCGCCAGGACGGGGATGCGGCTGCTGTCTTCCGCCGCCGAGATCCACGGAGCGCTCGTCGGCGGCGGGAAGGCTTCTTCAACGGTGGCTTCTCTTCAACAGCCTCCACTGCCTCCGGGAGCAGCGGTCTACCAGTTCCAGCACAACCCTCTGCTGTCGCCTCAGGCGACGCTCGCGGCGCTGGAGATGCTTCCTCCGCCTTCCAATGCTGCAGGATCAGGAGGAGGCGTCGTCGCCGCCGGGGGAAGAACCTCGACGACGCTGCCCGCGCCGGCGCCGCTGCTCGTCTCTGGCGGCGGTGGCGGCGGCGGCGGCAGCCTCAACCACCTCCACCACCAGACGCAGCTCTCGCTCGCCGCGGCCAGCGCCGCCCTGGCCGCGTTGCCGATGCTCCCCTCTTCTTCCTCCGTACCGCCGTCCGCTTCGAGTCCGGTTCTCGCCGCCGCGGCGGTCTCTGTCGATACCTTGACCCAGAGAGGAATCGCCGCAGTCGCGGCGCTGCTATCTGTCGCTGACACTCTCGGTTCTCGCTCGCTCGCCGCCTCCCCGACTCCGGCGACTCTGGCCGCTCTTGCCGCGGAGATCAGGGCGCACGCGGATGGCGTTCTGGACGCTACTTGGCAGATTAGGTCGTTGGCGCGGTCCTGGCGCGGCGGAGGTGGTCACGGAAATAGTTGAAAAAAAGAAAAAATCGTGACCTTTTTTTTTTTTTTTTAACTTGTTTCTTTTCTTTTGCCTTTCTCTTTCTCTTTCTCTTTTTCTTTCTTTTAGGATCCTCCTTCTCCTCCTCTTCGATTCGCAACTCTTTATCTGACCGATAATAAAATAAAAAGCAACACTGCATTCTCTACTTGCCGACGCTGCCCATCGTCGCTGCTAACTCCCCTCTTTTTGTCTGACAAAAATAATGATTGCTTCTTAATAAAAAACTTTGCCGCTGCACTTTTCTAGAGAGAGAACGAAAGAAAACAAAAAACAAAGAGTGTAACCGACCTCCCCCTTCAGCCGATTCCAATTCGTGTTCTAGTTTTTTCATTCAGTTTTACATTTTGTTTTTGAAAAATCTCATTCGTCCAGCTGCAGCGCCCTCTCTAGGGTCAGGCGCACGATCTCTGCGCGGTCTCGCTCCTCGGCGGCCTCCTCCGCGGCGCGCGCGGCCGCCGGCGCGGCGTCGGCCGGGAGCAGGATCGTCTTCCGTTCTCCTGTTGCAGCCGCTGCTGCTGCTGCTGCTGCTGCTGTCGCCGTTTCAGCTGTTGTCGAAGCGGCAGTGGCGCTCGCCGAAGCGGGTCTGCGGGTGAGCACGGCGAAGCGAGCCATCGCCGGCTTCGGAGCGGGGGACACGCTCTTTGCCGCGGCAGAGAGCCAAGGCTGCTGCTGAGAAGAGGAAGAAGTTCCGCCGCCTGCGCTTCCGCTTCCGCTCCCGCTCCCGAGTCCGAGCGCCTCGAGCTCGGCCTCGAGGGCGAGCTCTGCCGCGGAGGGCCCCGCGGCTGCGGCAGCTGCAGCGGCGGCGGCGTCCGCGGCGACGAGGGCTGCCGCTGCGGCCGCCGCCGCCGCAGTGGCCGCGCTTTCGCCTTGGTCTTCGTCGTCGTCATCGGAAGAAGAGCCGTCGCTCTCAGAACCGCTCTCGCTCTCGCTCTCGCTCTCGCTCTCTCTCTCGCTCTCGCTCTCGCTCTCGCTGTCGCTCTCACTCGACGAAGAGAGAGAAGACGACTCAGAAGAGCTCTCCTCCTCCTTCTCCTCCTCATCTTCTTTCCCTTCCACCGCCGCCGCCGCCGCCGCCACTGCCCTCTCGGCCTCGGCAGCGCCGGCCGGCGGGGCGAACCCGGGCCGCCAAGCGTCCATCGCATCCGACAGGTCGAGCGAGACGTCCAGGGGCAGGTAGCGATTGAAATTCCCGTCTTCCTTGCTTCGAACGTGCAGCCAGAGGCGCGCGACGTGGAGGGTCAGGGCCTTGGAGGCCGCGGAGGAAGGGCGCAGGAAGTGGTTGTGGGGCTGCTGCTTCGATGCTGCCGCTGTTGCCGTTGCCCCCTTTCTGTTGCCTCTCCCTCTCCTGCTGCTCTTTTCGTCGCCTTCTGCAGCGGCATCATCGGCCTTGCCTCTTGAAGCGGCATGGATCAGCGCTGCGGCGGCTCGGGCCCGCACAAAGGAGCTCGGGGGGTCGGAGAGCGAGAAGGAGAGAAGATGTTGGGGTTGAGCTTTGCCGCTTGTCGAACCCGAAGTCGCAGTCGTCGTCGTCGAAGTCACTTTCGGAGGAGGGGCGGGGATCACAAACTCCAACGCGTTCGCCACGGCCCACTCGGAAGCGCACCCGTGCGTGAACAGCGCTCCCAGGAACCGCGCCGTCGCCAGCAGGGCCTGCGGGGAGGCGTCGGGAGAGGAGCGGCACCTGTCTCGGAGGGCCTCGAGGGTCGCGTCGGTCAGCAGAGCGGGCAGCGACGGGCAGCACGCTGGGACCGAGACTCTTTTGCTGCCGCGGTAGTGGCGGTGGTGGCGGCCTCTGCGGCTGTCTCTCTGCTGCTGCTCTTTCGTCATCGCAGCCTCTCCTTCCTCCAAGCTGGAGCTGCCCAGCGCCGCGGCGACCGCCGCGGCGGCGCCGGCCTTGCCCGATGTCTCGACCGCGGCCCGCAGCAGCGCCCTGGCGACGGCAGCGTCGCAGCCCGGGAGACCTTCGAAGTCGACTTTCCGCAGCTTCGCCGCCGCAGCTTTGGCGCTCTTGGGCGTGCCCTTCAGGCGCCTCTCGATCCAGTCGATCGCGAACAAGGTCTCGATAGGGGTGTTGTTGGCGGCTGAGGAAGAGTCCGGGGTCGCGGGAGCGAAAGAAGCGGGACGGGAGCGAAGAGGAGAAAGCGACGACGACGAAGAAGAAGCGTCATCGGCGGCGACGACGACGACGCAAAGGCCCATCCCGACAGCGAGTGCCGTCTCGAGGCTCAGGTCGGCGGCCGCGGTCGACGAGGCCTGCTTCTTGTTCGCCCTGCGGGCAGCGATGGCCTTGGCGGCGGCTCGAGCGAGGTACCGAAGCCTTTTCCGGGTGACTTTTGAGTCGTTTTCCGTCGCTTCTTTTTCTCCTTCAGGCTTTTCCCTCCCACGAAGAAGAACAACCGGCCCCACCCCGGCGAAAAGCGCCGCGGAGACCTCCCCGGCGCTCGAGCTCTTCCCCCGCTCGTAGGCCGGGATCGACCGGGAGAGGACGCGGAGCGCGGCCTCGGGCGGAGCGATGCCGAAACTGACGAGCTCGGCGAGGAGGGCGGCGGCCGGGGCGCGCGCCGAGGAAGAGGTGGTGGTGGTGTTTGCGTTGGAGGAGGAGGAGGAGGAGAAGGAGGAGGAGGAGGAGGAGGAGGAGGAAGCAGCTGCCGCCGCCGCAACTGCCGGGTCAGCCGCAGGGCCCGCAGTCGCAGCAGCAGCAGCAGCAGCAGCAGCAGACGCAGGCGGCGGCGGAGGAGTCGCCGCGGCCTCGAGCGCGGCTGTCAGCGCCGCCCCCAGGCCCGGCACGACGCCGCACAGCGCCGCGAGCGCCCTCGCCGCGAAGGGCAGCGCCGCCCCTCGCGCCGAGGCCGCACGTGCGGTTGTCATGTCGACCAGCGGCTGCCTGAGCACCTTCATGTTCGCGTTGATCGTCGAGAGAGAAGGCGCGGAAGAGGAAGAAGAAGAGGAAGAAGCAGAAGAGGGTGTTGCCGCTGCCGCCACTGCCATCATCGCTCCGACCGCGATCGCCGCAGCGGCCGCGTCGGCCTCCTCGCCCGACTCCAGCGAGAACAGCCTCCCCTTGGCTTCCTCGGCGGCGGCCGCGGCGTCGGCCTGGGAGGAAAGAGAGCCGCCGGTACGCTTGCGGACGACGGCGACTATCGAGGAGGAAGGCGCAAGCGGAGGTTTTCTTCCGCCGCTGCCGCTGCCGCTGCCGCTGCCGTTGCTGCCCTTCGAGCCCTTCGGCGCGGAGAGCAGAGCCCGCAGGTCGGGCAGGCCCCGATAAAACCCCTCGTCGAAAGAGACAGGCAGAGAAGCAGACGCAAACGAGCCGTCATTTTCTTCTTTATCATCTTCAGCAAAGTCAGGCGGCTTGATCTTCTGCGAGGGCCACTGAGCCGCGACGGCCGCCGAGGCCGCCCCGCTCCTGCCGCCGCCAGCGGCGTCGGCTAGCGCGGCGCAGGCCTTGGTCAGCGCGTCGGCTGCTGCGCGCTCCGGCACCGCCGGAACGGCCTCCCCGGGGAGCAGGAGCACGCCCTCGGTCGCGGCGGCCTCAGAGTCGTCGGCGAGCTTGGAGGCTGCCCTCAGGGCGCTGCTGCGTTTCTGTTGCTGTGTGGATTTGCCCGCTGCTCCTCCTGCTGTTGCTGTTTCCGATCCGAGCAGCGACGAGAGAGCAGAGGCGACGGCCGCCTTCAGCGCCGCCGCCGCCGCCGGTGGGGCCACCCACGCCCTTGCTCGCTCTGCTTCGAGCTCCGCGAGAGCTGCCGCTGCTGCGGCGGCATCGGGGTCGTCGTCGCTGTTGGCGTCTTTCCGATCGCTCTCGACTGGCGACAGCGGCGGCCTCGGCGCCGAGCCCAGGAGGAGCTCCGCCGGCGCCTTCTTCAGAGCCGCGGCCAGGGCCGCCGCCACCGCCGCGGCCGAGGTGAAGTCGCTCGCGAGGGCAGCGCGCGCCGTCGCGGAAGACAGCGCCTCGACGGCGGCGACGAGCGGCCTGAGTCCCTCCGGGATCTGCTGGCGAGACGACGACGACGAAGACGAAGAAGGAATTGTGTTTTTCTCGCCATCCCTGCCGTCGGATAGGGCGCCGACGAGCACAAGGTCGGAACAGAGCTTCGCCACCCTCCGCAGGCGAGGGAGGTTGGCGACCGAAGAAGCTACCGCAGCAGCAGCAGCACTTACGGCAGCTCCCATCGTGACCGCCAGCTGCCCCCGGAACTCATCGCCGTAGCGGCCGCTCAGGTGCGCCGCCGCAGAGACGAGCGCGGCCGACTCGCGGTTGCCACGAGGGCTCGCCTCCGCGATCGCCGCCGCGGCCTCTCCCGCGTATTTCGAGAGGTTGACGGCCTCTATCGCGGAGAGTAGGGACGCGGCGTCCGCGGCGGAGAGCTGGGGATGGTCTGGGATGGAGGAGGCAGGAGCAGCGGTGGTGGCGTTTGCAGTTGCTGCTGCTGCTGCTGCTTCCGCTGCCGCGATTTCCGAAAACCCGCTCCCCCACTCGCGGAGCCTCTTCACCGCCGCCGACGCCTTCTTGATGCTGCTGTCGAGGTTGAGGCGCTTGAGCTGCTCTGAAGGTAAGGCAGGGCCGGTCGCGGCCTCGCGCGCGGCGCGGCGGGCCGCGAGAGTGGCCGCGGCGGCGCGGTAAAGAGAGGAAAGCGGAGGAGGAGGAGGAGGAGCAGAGGTGGTCGAAGAGGTCGAAGGGGTCAATGTTGCCGATGCATCCTTTGTGGCGTTGCCGCCGTGCTCGCCGCTCGCCATCGCAGCCGGGGGATTCAAAGCTGGTCACGCGGACAGATGCGGGTCTGCTGATGGCCTCGAGCGTAGAAGACTCGGATAACGAGCTCTGTTTTTGAACAACGCCGGCGAGCGAGCGAGCTTGATGAGATGTTTGATTGATCGATTGAGATGATTGGTCGTTCGATCTCAACGGGAAAAAAAAGTAAAATGTCTTTTAGCTTCTTGCTTTTTTGTTTTTGATTTGTAACAGTTTTCTCTCTCCCTCTCTCAGTTCTCTCTCTCCCACCCGCTCTCACGCCCCCGCCCCAGAGAGCAGCGCCTCCAGCGCTCCCTGCTCGTCCCCGCCGCTGTCCTGCAGCGCCCGCGCCGCGGCGGCCGCCGAGAACCCCATCTCGGTCAGCTTGGCCACCTTCGCCTCGGACGCCGCGCTCGCGGCCTCCCTCGTGGCGTAGCTCCGCGTCCACGCCCGCGCGGTCTCGGTCCAGGTCTCGTGCTCAGAAATGTACTGCCGAGCCACCACGGCATCCTGCGGGTCGCCCGGTTCCGGGGACGCGAGCAGGGCCTGCAGGGAAAGGAGAGCGGTTTTCAAAGTTAAAGCAGGCGACCAAGCGTCTTTCAGAATGTCGAGGCAGATCGCACCCGAGGCCGAGGAGATGTTTGGGTGCCAGACCTTGGTGACGAACTTCATCTTGGGGGGCACGAAGGGGTATTGGTCGTCTGGGGGAATTTGGGTGGGAAAGCGAGAGAGAAAAGAGGAAACGAAAAGAAAAGGTGAGGGAATTGTTTGGTCGTCTTCGTGTTCGTCTCTCTTTCTCTATCGAAAAAACCTCTCTCTTCCTCCTTGTCCAAAACACCACTCCTCACCGAGCTCGATGTCGACAACGAAAAAGCCCTCCTCGTAAGGGGTGTCCTTGGGGCCTGTTTGATTCGAAGAAATGAAGAGAAGAAAAAAACGAAAAAAGGTTGAGTTTGTTTTGCTTCTTTCGGGGAAAACCCGGCTTTTCCTTCGTTCTTCTTCTTTCTCCAATCAACTCTTTCTCTCTCTTCACCTTCCACGTAGCCCGTCAGCTTCTTCAGGCTGCCTCCCTTGATCGTGACCGTGACGCCCGAGGCCTTGTCTCTGTCGATCTCCTTGAGCTCTTTCTGTTGAAGGGTGTGGTGGAGTTTTTGGAGAGAAGAGGTCGAGGAGGTCGAGGTTGAGAGAGAGAGAAGAAGAAAAAGAAAAAAACGGCGCACCTCGATTGCCCGCCAAGGTCTCTCGAGTTTCGGCTTCGCTGTCTCGCTACGAAAGCTTGCTTTCACCTCTTATTCGTACGGGGAGAGTAGAATGAACGTGCTGAGTTCCGCAGTGATTTCATTGGCGCAACAAAGGCGTGCACGTGCGAGAACTCGGAGGCAATTAAGCGAGAGAGACAGAGAGAGGCATTCGTCGAGAGCCTTGGCGACAAGGCTCGAGAGAGAGAAAACGTTTTTCGCTCTGTCTCCCCCTTTGGATCCCTCTCGCTAAACCTCCACTCGTACCTGAACACGGCCCGCGTCCATGATTGCACGCGTGTCCCGGGTCAGAAAGAACGGATAGACACGAGGTGGAGGACGGACGCCGCACGAAGAAAGGAAGAGAGAAAAAAAGAATCGAGTCGAGAAAAAAATAAGCTCGAGTTCTGCCTCTCGACGCTCGTCAGAAAAAAAAAAGAGGAAAAAAAGCAAACTCTTCTGATGAATCTTTCGGGCCCCGGCGGCACGGGACCGCACGCCCTGAGCCTCCACGTCGCCCGCCTGGCGCGACCTTCCTTCGATTTCGAAGCCCCCCTGCGCTTTGATTTCGCCAACGACTTCGGGAACGACGAGGGAAAGAGCGCTGCTGCTTCTTCGTCATGTTTCAATGAAGCATCGGCGATCGCCTCCTCGTCGACCTCGACCTCGACCTCCGCCGCCCGCGCCCGCAGGTCGCTCCGCTCCGACCCACTCGACGCCCTCGAAGGGACGCCAGGACTACTCTCCCTGCGCCCGCAGTTCGGGGCCGTCTACCTGGGCGAACCCTTCTTCGCGGCGCTGTGCCTGGTCGCAGCGGAGGCAACGGCAACGGCGGCTCCTGGAGGAAGAGGCGACGGCGGCACCCCGGCCTCCGCGACCTCTCCTTCCTCTTCTTCTGCTTCTGCATCTTTCGCCGACGAGCTCGCCGGAGGTGGCGCCTCCGACGTCTCCCTCCGCGTCGAGCTCACCGCGGACGGAGAGGGCAAGAACGCCCCGGCGACCGTCCTGACGGACACTGGCGCTTCCCCTCTCGCGCTGCTGGCGCCCGGGCAGAGGCACGACTGCCTGCTGCGCCACGACGTGCGCTGCGTGGGACGCCACACGCTCGTGGCGGCGGCCTCCTACACCGTGCCGGCCACGGGGGAGAGGAGACACCTGTCGCAGTACTTCAGCTTCTCGGCCGCGGCCCCGCTCGGGGTCAGGACCAAGGTGAGGCCCGCGCCGGCAGAAGCAACGACGATAGAGAAATCGACGAAAGACAAATCTTCGACTTTTCCTCCTTCTCCTTCGAAGCCGGCGGTGCTGGTCGAGGCCACGATAGACAACGCGCGGAGGGGCCAGTTCCTCGCTCTCGACCCGCCGAGGTTCGAGCCTTCCCCGGGGCTCGAGGCGTCGCTGATAGGCTTCGAAAGTGACAGAGAAAACAGTGAAAGCGCTCCTTCTTCTCCGTCTTCAGTTCCTCCGCCGCCTCCTCCTCCGATCCCTCCCAACGGCGCCGCTTCCTTCGTCTGGCTCGTGAAACCTAGCAGCGTTGACGGAGGGGACGCCTCCTCCCTGGCCGCGGCCGCCGCCTCGGCCGCCAGCTTGGGGAGACTGGACCTGCGCTGGAGGACGCCCTTCGGCGGTGCCGGCAGGCTGCAGACGCAGGGGATCGCTCCCCCGCCCTCAGCCTCGAGGCGCGTCGCCGTCGGGCTGGCGGCCGTGGAGAGTGCGAAAGCGCCCTTGGAGAAGCCCTTCGAGGTCGTTTTGTCTGTGACTTCGCGGGTCGACGCCGCGGTGGGGCCCCTGCGGCTCGAAGCGGCGAGTTCGAACTCTTCCCCCTCCGATGCCGCCGCCGCTCCAGTTCCTTCTTCGACCCCTTCTTCTTCCTCTTCCTCTCTCGTCCTCCTGGGACCGCCGACAGTCCAGGTCACTTCCCTCCCGCTCCAGCCGCGCTCCAGCGCCCGCGTTTCGGTCACGCTTCTGGCCCTGCAGCCCGGGGTGCAGAGGCTGCCCCCGCTGCGACTTGTTGATGGAAGCGACGGCTCGACGCTCGACGTGCTGTCCGGGTGGGTGATGGTCTCGTCTTCTTAGCCCATCTCGGCAGTTTTCTACGTGTAAATTACAAATCAAAAGTGCTAAGAACGAACGGAACCAAAACACCTCTCGCCACACACACAAAAAAAAGAAAACTTTCAAAAAATCAAAACCCGAGCCTGGAGAGCTCCTTCCGCAAGTCCTCGATCTCGACCCTCTCGACTCTGTCGTACCTCAGCCTCCGCGCCAGCTCCTCGGCCAGCTCGATCCCGATCTTGGCCACGTCGAGCTCGACCTCCTCGTAGGGCGGCACGAGCTCGCGGAGGCGCCGGTGCCTGCGCGCGAGCTCGACGGCCACCGAGGTCGGCGACGCGCCCTCGTCGCCGCAGGGCACGATGGCCTCGAAGACCTTGAGATCGGGTTTCACGTTGAGCGCAGCGCCGTGCGTCGCGACCCCGCCCGAGACCCTGACCCCCACCGCGCCGATCTTGAGAGAAGGACTGTGCGTAGCAGAATCAGAACCACAATCGGATTCAAACGGGACGTCTACCCACGCCCCCGGGGAGCCCGTGCCGCTCCCGGCACGGGCGCCCTCGACGCCCAGCCTCGTCGCAACCGACACCAGCGACGCCTCGAGCTCCTCCATGTACCTCCGGACTCCTATCCGGTTCCCCCTCAGCAGCAAAACGGGATAGAGCACCGCCTGTCCCGGTCCGTGCCAGGTGGCCTGCCCTCCGCGTGGGGAATCGACGACCTCGGCGCTCGCCCTCGCGGCGACCGCCGCGGCCGACGGCAGCAGGTCGGCCTCCTGGCGGGCCCGCTTCCCCAATATGTAGACGGAGGCGTGCTGCAGAGACAGGACGATGTCGCTCTTCAGTGCGCCTGCTTTGCGGGCATCTGCGATCGATTCTTGTAAGGAAAAGGCCTCGACGTAGGGTACCAGGGTGTCGCCGAAGGAGGCGACGCGGAGGACAGAAGGAGAAGAGGTTGAAGAAGAGGTCGAGGAGAGCAAAGAGCGAAGAAGGAGCATTGACGACGAATACCTTGATGCGAGCACCGCGCCTTCACTTGCCCTTTTCGCACTGTCTCGCGCCGCTGAGAGCATCATCTTAGTAAACTGGTGTCTTAAGCTTGATGAAAAATACTATCGATTCATTTTAAAGTAGGAGAAAAGGGGCAAGGAGGGCGCTAAATTGCGAATGGCTAGAATTTGATTATTTTTTTCAAACGAAAGAGTGACTGAAATCAGAATTAAAAAAAACGAAAAATGACCTCGGCGGAGCCAGGAGAGACGATAGCCGTCTTTCTCGGCGCCGCGGGAGAGCTCGCGTCTTCAAATGGATCGCAATCGAGCAGCAGTAGAAGCTTCCACGAGAGCAGGGCCGGGGGCGGCGCGTGGGCTCCATCTTCTTCGTCTTCGTCTTCGTCGTCGACGTCGGCCGCATGTGGCATCGATTCCGACGCTGTCCCGCAGCCTCCACGAGGGATCACGATCCCATCTCCCTGCGGCAGCTGCGGCGCGACGACAGCTCTCGTGATGCAGGTGCGTTGCCTGCGGAGAGAGTTGAACGCAATACGAATCACGAGACGAAATATCGTATTCGAAAAAAAAACATTCGACGACTCACTCTGGACTCTTTTCACAACCTCGACCTCCTCTTCGACAAAACAAACACACAGATCCACGCCCCGCTCTTGCCCTTCTTCCCTGACCGCGCCCTGCTCTTCTTCGCGTGCGTCACAGGAGGAGAGAGGTGTTCCAGGAAGCAGGATGCCTGGGTCGGGGTGAGGGTGCAGGGGCCGAGGAGGGAAGCGGTGTGCTCTTCTTCGACGACAGCGGAGAAAGAGGAAGAGGTCAAGCAGGCAGCTCCTGCTGCTCCTGCTCCCCCTTCAGCTCCGATCGCCGCAGCCGACTCCTGGGGTCTCGATGAAGAGGGCGACGCAGCTGGAGGATGGGGAGTCGGCAAAGACGAAGGCGAAGAAAAGACTAACTCCTCAAATGTCGACTTTTCGCAACTCGCGACCGAGCTCTCTTCGGCGGCCGAGGCACTCCAGATCTCCTCCTCCTCGAGCAAAGCAAGCAAGCCCAGGAAGAAGCCTCGAGATAAGGAGGAGCTCGCAGAGAAGGAAACAGGCGAAGGCTCTCAACCTCCTCCTCTCCTCTGGACGCAGCCGGGGGAGGCAGGGCCGACGCTGCCTTCCTTCTTCGTCTCCTGGTCCCCCGAAGAAGTCGGCGCTTCTTCCTCTTCCTCCTCTGGTTCCGCTTCCGCTTCCACAAAGGCCAAGGGGGCAGCAAAGATCACCGAAGACCCGGAGTCCTCGATCGACGACGCGCACGTCGCGGCGTTGCTGGCAAAGTACGAAGCCTCGGAGCGCGTGAGTGGAGGTGGAGGAAGGGCAGCAGCGAAGGCTTCGTCTTCGCTGTCGTCGTCGTCGGCAGCTGCGGCGGCGTCAACCTCGACCTCGCCGGCAGAGGAGGCCGCCGAAGCCCTCGCCTCCTCGAGGCTCGCAGACTCCCTGGGGTGGTCGGGCGAGGCCTACGAGCCCGACTCCACCCCGGGGGCCTCCGCCGCCTTCCTGGCTTTCGCGAAGAAGGTGGGCAAGAGCCCCGAACAGGTCGCGCGATACTTCAGTCGAGGAGGAAGTCAAGAGTCTTTTCCCTCTGTTTCTTCTTCTTCTTCTCCTCCGCGTCTGCTCTGGCCCGAAGCAGAAGGACCCCCCAGCCCCCCGCCCCCGTGCCCTCGCTGCGGCTCCGCGAGGCAGTACGAGGCGCAGTTGATGGCTCCGCTGGTGGCGCTGCTCGACGAAGCGGGAGAGTGGGAGGAGGAAGAGGAAGAAAAGGAAAAGGATGGAAAGGAAGGAGAAGGAGGGAAGAAGGAGCTCCGGCGGCGGCGCCGGGGCAAGCCCGCTCTGAGGAGGGCGCCCGAGTCCTGGGAGTGGCTCACCGTCGCGATGGCCACCTGCTTGGCCGATTGCTGCAGCGGCGGGAACGACGACGACGGGGGATCTGTCTTCGTTTCTGTGGAGGAGGCCGTGGCTGTCGCCTTCGAGTAAAAGTCTTTTGATTTTTTTTTTCCCGAAAAAAAACTGACACGAAAAAAAAAGAAAAAAAAAAGAAAAAACAACTTGTAATTTTAGCGCGTTTCTCTCTTTCTCTCTATTCCACCTAATTGTTTTTCTTCTTCGTCGACGCTGCATCAGCTTTCTCCATCACGGAGTAAAGCAGCGGCGGCGGCAGCCGGAGGAGCTCGTCCCTGTTTTCTTCCTCTCCTTCTTCCTCGTTGTCGACTCCGACGAGCGACGCCAAAGCCCTCCTCCCAAAAAAACTTCCTCTCCTGCTGCCCCTGCACGGAGGCAAGTCCGCCTCTGCCTCAAGCAGAGAGCGCGCCTGGCTGAAGCCGTGGAAGTCCAGGAACTCGCGGACAAGCTCGAGGGCGACGACGGTCTCTGCCGGTGGCGTCGGCGGCAGCGTTTTCGTTTCGGTCATTTTCGAAGAGGAAGAAGCCAAACCGTTCAGCTCCCTCAGTGCGGCCTCTCTCGCCCCGGCGCGGAGCTTGGAAAGGTCGCCGCTGCGGTCGAGGCGGGCAAGTAAGGAGCGCTCGAGGTCGGCGAGGGACATTGGCGTGGGTTGAAGGAGGAGGTGGTGGAGGGGGAGACGAAACGGCTGAGAGAGAGTGAAAGTGGAGGTCGAAGAAGACGGAGAAAAAAAGATAACGAAAAGGCGTCGTCGCCGTTGCTCTTTCACTTTTTCTATCTTCTCTTCTTACTTTCTCTTTTTTCCTTCTGTTCCCGCAACCATGGCCTCCCTCGCTGCCCAGCTCAGGGCGCGGGTGCCGTCTGCATCGGCCGCAGCAGCTTCCAGGAGCCCAGCAACAGTGCTGCCCAGGGCTGCTCCCGCGGCTGCATTTCGGCTCGCCCCGTCGATGATCTCGACGCCTTCGACTTCGTCGTCGACATCGTCGTCGACGCCCCTCTCCTTCGCGTCGCAACGCCGCCACCGTCGCGCCCCCGCTGCCCCGCAGGCCGCGCCCTGGGCAGAGGGCGTCGAGCCCCCGACCTCGGCCGAGACGGCCAGGACCATCGTCGACATCACTGCGCACGGAACGCTGTGCACCAGCGGCAGCGACGGCGTGCCGCTCGGTGAGTATTTTTCTTCTTTGAGTTTTTTTTTCTACTTCAAATCAACCATCGGCGCCGCCGTTTTCGGAGGCATTCCTGAGCTCGGATCATCTTGATTTTGCTTCTCAAGGATAGCGTAGCGACGTGTCTTAGGATTCTATGCATACCAGAAAAACGCGGCGTGTGCAGCCGGAACAGTCGTCGATTGGGGGAAGAATCGCGAAAGAGGTCTCTCTCAACGCGCGAACACGGCCGAAGCTAGCCGTCGCCGTCGCCGTCGCCGTCGCCGTCGCCGTCGCCCCTTTCGCCTTCTCATCTTTATCTTCTTCTTCCTCTCATCCTTCAACAACGACGACACCACCCGCCAGGGACCTACGCCTCCTACGTGCTCGATCCGCGAGGCCAGCCCTTGCTCCGCCTCCGCTCCGACGCGGTACACACCGCCAACCTCCGCGCCCAGCCCCGCTGCTCGCTGTTCGTGCAGCCTCCGGACCGCCCCGGTCGACTGCTCGCCCGCGCCACGCTGATCGGCGAGGCCAGCCCTCTTTCCGAGGAAGACTCCCGCGAGGCGGCGGAGAGGCACGCTGCCTTGCACGGCGAAGGGTCCAGGGGAGTCGACGCCCCGAGGGAGGACGACCTCTACTACCGGCTGGAGGTCGCGACGTGCTTTTATGTCGCGGGCTTGGGGGGAGCGGCCGACGCCGCGGTGATCTCTGCCGAGGAATACGCCGCGGCGCAGCCCGACGAGCTCCGCGGTGCCGCGCCCGTTCTGGCGGCCGAGTTCAACGCCGACCGCGCGGCAGAGGTTGCCCGCATCGCCGCGGCGGCGGCGGGCGTGAGCTTCGACGACCTGGCTTCCGCAGAACTGCTCTGGGTCGACGAGTCCGGGTGCTACGTCTGGGATTCTTTCTTGAACGGCCAGCCCCTTTCTTCTTTGGCTTCTTCTACTTCTTCCTCGCCCTCCTCCTCTTCCTCGTCTTTGGAATCGGTCGACGGGGCTTGTCTCCGTGTGCGATTCCCTCGCAAGGCGCTGGACGAGAGGGACGCGAGGTCGGCGCTGACGATGCTGTCACAGCTGGCGTGAGAGGCCGAGCGGCAGTACGTGCCGCCGCTGCCGGCGGCCGTGGCGAGCGCCGAGGGGGTGGCGTAAGATAAATAATTCGAATAAATAGATGCGATAGAATCATGGAGAGGATCTTCGAAGGGTGTTTTTTGTTTGTGTTCTGGCGGCGGGGAAGAGAGACAGAGAGAGGAAGAGAAAGAGAGAGAAAGAGTGAAGAAGAGACTTGATGAGAGAGTAAACCATTTTTTTTCTCTTTTGTTTCGCCATTTTTTGTTCGCTTCGACCTCCAATCGAGCGTCGTCGTCGCTCGGCTCTCTCCCCCCGCCGCGTTTTTTATCCCAATTCCGGCCTCTGTCCACTTTATCGCCTAGCGCCCAGAGCTACAACTCAAGACTCCTGCGCCGCTCGAGGGGATGGTGGAACAGCCAACGCACTGGCTGGGGCACGGCAGCGCGACGGAGAGTCCGAAGCTCGATGACGAGGAATAAGCGTCGTCGCCTTCGTCGTCGGCGCCGATGACGCTCCCTCCACCGCCAAACCACGCCTCTTTCCCTTCTTCGGAGCGCTCCAGGGCGATGCAGCAGCCGTCCACGGGCCCGTCGCAGTCCCCGTTCGGGGCACCTGCGATTCAGACGAGGTCCAGCTCGTGCTCCTTCGGGCGACCGCCGAGACATCCAACTTACTCTTCTTCTTCGTTGGCTGCGGTGGGGCAGCCGGGGGTGCAACCTCCTGCCCCCATCGCTCCTGCTTCGACCTCAGGCTGCTCTCTCACCGCAGAGGACGCGGCGACAGCAGCGGCAGCGACGGAAGCGTCGATGACCGTCGAGGCGTTCGAGAGAAGCCCGTTTGAAACCGCGGCCGCCTCGACCTCTGCGCTCGCCCGCCGGAGAAACGCCAGACTCGACAGGCGAGACCGCGAGTCCGAGCACTTTGACGCCAGAAGGGCGCTCGACAGGTTTGGGAACGCCGTCGGGCGCGGGGCCGCCACGGGCGCGCTGCTGCGGGGAGGTCTGCACGCGGTGTCGCTGGCGCTCGCCGCGGCGGCGCCGGCGCGCAGGAGGAGGCGCGCCCTGGCCGGGGCCCCCGGGATCGCGGCCGCCTCCGCCGACGCCGCCCGGTATGCCGCCTTCCTGGGGGCCTTCGCCGGGATCTACGTCCTGCTGGACGAAGGGATCGCTCGCGGCCTCGGCAAGAGGAAGACGGCCGCCTGGCGGGCGGCCGCCTCTGGCGCGTGCGCCGCCCCCGCCGTTCTGCTCCTCGGGCGAAAGCAGAGGCACACCTCGCTGGCGATCTACTTGCTGCTTCGCGGGGCCACGCTGCTGGTCCGCGTCGGGAACAAGCCCCTGCCGACTTTGACAGAGGCCTCTGCTGCTGCTGCTGCTCTGGCTCCTTCTTCTGCTGCTGCTTCAAAAACGAACGAAAAAGAGAGCGCGCGACGCACAGCGGCAGCCGAAACCTCTCTCAAGCGCGCCCGCCTCGTCCGAACGCTGCTGGCCCCGACCCGCTGGGAGCACGGCGATACTTTTCTGATGTGTTTGGCTGCCTCGCAGATCACCTACAGCTGGATCATCAAGCCTCACACGCTGCCGACGGCCTTTGTCCGCTTTCTCAACAAGCACGGGGGGCACGACCTCTGGTTTTACGATGCGGCCCGCGAGCTGGCTTCCCGACCGGCGGGCGTCACTGGCCCCGTCAACGCTTTGATCGGAACGCCGCACGAAGGGCTTGTGGGAAACCACCCCTGCGACTGGGCGCACCCGGGCACGACCTGCGACGGCAACGCCGCGGCTTTTTTTCCAGCGGCGCTGGCTCGGGCCCTGCCCGTTTACTTGCCCGTCTACCTCGTTCCAGCACTCTTAGTCCACGGGAGGAAGCTGCTCCCGGGGCCTGACAACCCGGGGGCAAAGGTGCTGTGGAAGAAGCTGGCCACGGGCTGCCTGAGGTCGTCGGCCTTCTTGGCTCTTTATTGCACTTTGTGTTGGAGGGGCGCCTGCGTCGGCTTTCAGCTCACGGGCCGGTTGGGCCCTTCGACGATCCCGGGCTTCGCCTGGATGGGCGGGCTCGCCACTCTCGTGGAGAAGAAGTCGAGGAGGATGGAACTCGCCATTTACTGCCTGTCGAGGGCAGCGGAATCGTTTGCATTGTGCTTGCCCGAGTGGGGGTTGGTGCCCAAGAGGAGGTCGAGTCTTGTCGCTGCGAGTTCTTCGAAACCGAAAGCGCCGCTGGGCCCCCGCTACGACCTCGTGATGCTCTGCGCCGCCTCGGCCGCGATCTGCCACTGCTACTCCGACTCGAAAGGAGCCCACCGCGACGTCTTCCGATCCAAGTACCTTTCGGTCCTCGACTTCATCCTGGGGTCCGACGGCGTCGAGCGGGGGTCGATCAGGCACTCACCGTCGGCGTCCGACCTTGTCGCGCGCGCCGTCGCCGCTTCTCCGTCGCTGCCCGCTCTGCCGACGGTCTCCTCGCTGCAGGCCGCGCTGCCTTCTCTGCCGGCGTCGATGTCGATGCCTCAGCTGCCTCAGGCTCCGGCGATGCTGCAGCCGGCCGCGGCGGCGGCGGCGCCGCTGGCGGCGTCGCTGGCGGCGTCGCAGGCGGCGGCGGCCGCGGCCGGGTGCGCCGGAGCGATAGCTTCCGGTGCCGCCGCGGGCGCCGGGGCCCTGGCCGTGGCTGCCGGCCCGGCGGCGGCCGCTCTGGCCATCCGGGCGAGGTCGTTCCTGGATCTGCTTTCGAGCGAGGAGTACGAGGGAGCGGACAGCCCGAGAGCAGACGGAGGAGGGAGTGGCGACGGGGAGGGGGAAGAGGTTGGGGTCGAAGAGGTTGAGAAAGAAGTTTTCGAAGTCGAAACGACGACTTTGAACGGCGAAAGCGATGCCTCCACCGTAACGACGACGACAACCTCTCTCCACTTCCACCGTACCTCCCGCTCGTCGCCTCACCCCCCGACGATCGAAGAGGAGCCCGGCGTGGTCGCCTCTGCAGCCGAGGGCGAAGATGACGGGGGAGGAGGAGGCGAAGAGGTGGAAGAGGTGGAAGAAGAGGGAGAAGAGCTCGAAGGCGAGGAAATCGACGACAGAGCGACCGAGCTCGCAACGACTCCGAGAAGGAGCACCAAGCCCCTGCGCTTCCGCAAGAGCAGGCACAACTGGGAGGCGCTGCTGTCCTGCGATACGGACGACGAGCGAGGGAGCAGCGCCGGGCCGAGCCCGGTTGGCGGCGGCGCTGCTTCTGCTGCTTCTGCTTCTGCTTCGGGTGCTGCTGGCTTGGCAAGCACAAGCGCAAACGCGACGGCGGTGGAGGAGGCCGCCGCCGTCGTCAGATCCAGGAACCCCGTTATCCCGGACTCGCTGCTCGAGGCTATGTCCCTCCCCGTGCCTGCGTTCGTGAGGAGCAGCCAGCGGAGCGTCTCGGCGGTTTCGGCGTCGGCTGGTGCTGCTGCTGCTGATGCCGTTGTCGCTGTGGCGACGACGGCAAACGAGACGGAAGCTGCAAAGCAAGGCTCGCCTTCCTCGCCCGTCTCCCCGCGGCTCGACGTCCGCGCTGGAGTGAGAGCCGCAAACTTCAAGAAGCGCATGAGCTCCTTTGGTGGCGACGAGGCGCTCGCACCGTGAGTTGAAGAAAAAGGAATGAAAATTTTGAAACGAAATGAAAAAAAGAAGAAACAATTTTGCACGTGAAAAAAAAACGCGTTTTTTTTTAAAGTAGCTCTCTCTCTCTCTCTCTCTCTCTCTCTCTCTCTCTTTCTTTCTCTCTCTCTCTCTCT
>Ga0114918_10001840_pt1 | contig 19026 bp, 18 predicted proteins | sample LantaG_FD_87015 | JGI IMG/M metagenome (GOLD analysis project Ga0114918, IMG submission 87015) | Deep subsurface microbial communities from Baltic Sea to uncover new lineages of life (NeLLi) - Landsort_02402 metaG | ecosystem: Environmental > Aquatic > Marine > Oceanic > Sediment | place... | reverse complement strand
TAAAAATCAAGTTTTGAGGTAAATGATTATGGCTGAAGAAGTTACACAAGTTTCAAGAGGAATGACCATTGAGGACATTTTTGGAAAGTTCCCCCAAAAGGCTCAAAAACTAGCTCAGGAGCTAACCAATACCGGTTTGCACTGCGTAGGGTGCCAGGCAGCCACTTGGGAGACTCTAGAGGCTGGAATGCTTGGTCACGGCTACTCCGAGGAAGCCATCGACAAGCTCGTAAACAGCCTTAATGCCATACTCGCAGAAAAGGTCGATCTCAAAACAATCAACCTCACCAAAAGGGCCGCTGAGAAGTTTCAGCAAATCCTCAAAGACGAGGGCAAAGAGGGCTGGGGTCTGCGCTTTGGCGATAAGGCAGCTGGCTGCAGCGGTTTTGAGTACACTCTCGATTTTGCAAAGGAAGCTTCCGCAGACGATGAGACTTTTGAATCGAGTGGAGTAAATGTCTTCATTAATAAAGGAGCAGTCTCTCGCCTCCTTGGCTGTGAAATCGACTACCTCGACGGCCTCAACAATGCCGGGTTTAAAATCACCAATCCCAACGCCAAAAGCTCCTGCGGCTGCGGCAAGTCCCAATCTTATTAAGTATTGAGAACAAACTCTAAGCTTGGGCCACAATAGGTTTTCTGCATGGCGATCCTCCGGTCGCCATGTCCAGTAGCTTCGCTTACTTGAGCTGATTCTGACTGCGCCAAATCTCGAAGTAGATTTATCTCTAAACAAAAAAAACATCCTCTGTTAACATCTGAGTTAATCGGTTCTCGAACGGGAGGAGAATAAGATGAATAAAAGCATATTTAGCCTACTATCAATCCTTTTTGCTTTTGCAGGAATAACAGTGCCTCTATTTAGCTCTAATCACCCAATAGAAAATTTAGACAGAACGGTGCAATGTCCAAAATGTGGCACATACCATCTTCAGGGTCAAGATTGTCCTGGATGCAAATAAAGAACCTTAGTATAAACAAGCTCTTTCTCTTCGCCTCTGCCTGCCTATTAATTGTTGGTACTTCTATTGGAGCTGGCATGCTTGGTATCCCCGTTGTTATGGGGCAGGGTGGCGCAATTCCTAATTCCTTTTTCTTATTTCTTACATGGATTGCTTCTTTAGTTACAGGTTTACTCTTTCTAGAAGTGATGAGCTATGTCCAAAGAGACATGAATTTCGCCTCGCTTGCTGAAAAATTCATCTCTCCAAAAGCCAAACCCATCATTGTGGCGGTTTATTTACTGCTCTTTTTGTCACTGCTCTTTGCGTATATAAAGGGAGGGGGTATGTTCATTTCGGATATTTCTCGCCGAATTCCCACATGGCTTGGAAGCTTTCTTTTTATTTCTATCTTTTTTCCATTCTTAATTAAAGGAACAAAGATAATTGGAAGAATCAATGGGCTTTTAATCTTTCCAATGATTATTTCTTTCATTCTCCTATTATCTATAGGAGCAAAAGAAATTAATTTAGAAAATCTCGCATATGAGAATTGGAACAAAAGCTACTTATCTTCTCCAATCCTCGTTACTTCCTACGGCTTTCATATTATTATTCCTTCCCTATATATCTTATTGAACAAGAATAAAAATTTGACACGCTGGGCCATTGTTATCGGGACAATAATTACATTCCTCGTATATCTCTTATGGAATGTGTACATTATGGGAGTAGTTCCTCTTTCAGGTGAAATCAGCCTAATGACCGCACTACAACTCGATCAAACTGCAATAACTCCTCTTAAAAAAATCCTGGGATCTACTACTGTTTCAAAGTTTGCTCAAATTTTTCATTTTTGCGCATTAACAACTTCTTTTCTTGGAGTAAGCTTAGCTACAATTGATTTCTCCATGGATGCATTACGAATAGAAAAATCGAAAAGAAATCGAACTTTAATTTCTTTTTTCATATTTGTTCCCGCTCTAATCCTTTCTGCAACGGAGCTGCGGATATTTTATCTTTCACTCAACTATGGAGCTGCACTCGCTTGCGTTTTGCTTTTAATTATTTTCCCCGCTTTCCTTATGAAAAAAATCATTCCAAAGCTTAGCCAAAAAAGGTCACCAGAACATCTTCGATTTTTAAAAAAATCTTACTATTTTGCTTTTCTTTTTGGTTGTAGTGTAATCTTAGCGCAAATTTTGAGTTTTACATAATTTTTATTTATGAATTACTCTCTTGTGAACATCTAAAGAAGCTTCTTTAACGGCTTCTGAGAGAGTTGGGTGCGCATGAGGGGTATTGGCTAGCTCAAGAGCGGTGACCTTGTTATGGATAGCTAAAACCGCCTCTGCAATGATCTCTGAGGCATGGGCCCCTACGATGTGGATGCCCAGGAGTATGTCTGTTTTGGCATCGGCAACGATCTTAACTAAGCCATCTAGCTCCCCAGTACATTTAGCTCTGGAATTGATCGAAAAAGGGAAGGAGCCTGTTTTGACTTCAAGACCTTTGTCTTTGGCCTCTTTTTCGGTAAGACCAACGGCGGCCACCTCGGGGTCAGTGTAGACCACGCTCGGGATGGCGATATAGTCGATAGTGGGGTTTTCGTTGGCTAGGATCTCTGCTACCACCACCCCTTCTTCAGATGCCTTGTGAGCTAGCATCGGACCGTCAACGATATCTCCGATTGCGTAGATGTTGGGAACACTTGTCTGGAAACGGCCATTGATGGGGATAAAGCCTTTGTTTGGGGTAATGCCTACATTTTCCAGACCAAGATCTTGGGTATAGGGACGTCTTCCAATGCTACAGAGGACAACGTCCCCTTCGAATGTTTCTTTGTCTGTTGTAAGGGTGATTTTGTCCTGAGCAATATCGGCAGCGGTCACTTTGGTATTGAGATGAAAGGTCATCCCCTGTTTTTCAAGGATCTTTTGGAAAGCCTTGGAGATGGTCTCATCTAGGGTAGGGCAGATTTTTGGTAGAAATTCGATAAAGGTCACTTCAGAGCCTAGACGCTTGTAGACAGAGCCGAGTTCTACGCCGATGACTCCTGCTCCGATTACAAGGAGCTTCTTTGGGACTTGCTCAAGAGAGAGGGCTCCTGTGGAGGTGACAACACGTTTTTCATCAATGGGAAGGAAGGGCAAGCTGATTGGCTCTGAGCCGGTGGCTAAGATGATGTGTGTAGTTTCGTAGTCGGTGCCATCCACTGAAACAGTTGTGGGCGATTTGAGCGAGCCAGTGCCTTGCAGGTGATCGATTTTGTTCTTCTTAAAGAGTGCTGCGATCCCCTGATTGAAGCTTGTGACGACATCCCGTTTGCGACCCATCATTTTATCAAAATCAAAAGAAGATTTTTCAATATTGATCCCATGCTCAGGGAGGTGATGATCGAGCTTGTATACAAGCTCTGAGGAGTGAAGGAGGGCTTTGGATGGGATGCAGCCTACATTGAGGCACGTGCCCCCAAGAGGACCTTTTTCCACACAGGCTGTTTTCATGCCGAGTTGGGCGCAGCGGATCGCTGCCACGTAACCACCAGGGCCACTTCCAATTACGATTACGTCGTATTTCATAAGTCGATGAGCATCCTTGTGGGTTCTTCGAGGTTGTTTTTCATGTGGACAAGGAATTGGATCGCTTCTCTTCCATCAACGATTCTGTGGTCGTAGCTAAGAGCCAGATACATGATGGGGCGTATTTCGATTTTGTCTCCGATCACTACGGGTCTTTTCACGATGGTGTGCATCCCTAAGATAGCACTTTGTGGCGGATTGAGAATGGGTGTTGAAAGCATTGAGCCAAACACGCCGCCGTTGGTGATGGTGAAGCTTCCTCCTCGCATATCATCAATCGAAATCTTTCCTTCGCGGGCTTTAGTAGCAAATCCCGCAATGTTTTGCTCGATTTGACCAAAGCTCATTTCATCACACCCGCGAATGACCGGAACCATCAACCCTTTTTCCGTCGAGACGGCGATACAGACGTCGTAGGTTTGGAAGGTAGCGATTTCATCCCCATCGATGAAAGAATTCACATCGGGAAACTCTTTTAAAGCGGCAACAACTGCTTTCACAAAGAAGGACATGAAGCCGAGTTTGACCCCATTGCGCTTGACAAAGCCCTCTTGTTCGCGCGAGCGGATTGCCATAATTTCAGACATATCCACTTCGTTAAATGTGGTGAGCATAGCCGTTTCATTTTTTGCTGCTACAAGTCTCTTGGCAATTGTTTTTCGCAGCCTGGTCATTCGGCGACGGGTTACAGTCCCCTCTTCGATTTTGGTTTTTGGAAGAACTGGAGCTGGAGTCAGAGTGGGTGGAGCAGCTGGGGCCGGGGTTTCTAATTTTTGCAGATGCTCATCGATAGAAACACGAGCAGAAGGGCCTTCGATAGCTGCTTTTTCTGGGGACGTGGTTGGAGCTTTCTCTTCTTCTTTGGGAGCAGCAGCAGAAGGAGCTTCCGGCGCCTGCTTAGCCGCCCCTTCTGTGTCGACATAGCCAATCACCTGGCCTACTTTGACTACATCATCGACTTTCACTGTAAGCTCAAGTGTTCCATCTGCGGGGGCGTAGATGGGTTGGTTCACCTTATCAGTCTCTAATTCAATGAGTTCATCATCGGTTTTAACAAAACTTCCCGTCTCCTTTAGAACCTGGCTCACGGTAGCTTCTGTAACGGATTCTCCCGCTTCAGGGACTTTGATTTCCATCTTCATGATTTCGCTTCCTCTTCGTAAAGCTGATTGATAATAGCCGCATGCTGGAGCTTGTGCAGGGCGTGTGATCCGGCAGCAGAAACGGCCGCTGGGGGGCGACCCACATAAGTGAGTGGCAGAAACGCTTCTAGCTTAGGCTTAAGAAAGGTCCAAGCTCCCATGTTTTGATGTTCTTCTTGCACCCAAACACACGACTTAGCACTACTATATTTCGCAAAAATTTGACTGAGCTTTTCCGTTTGAAGTGGGTAGAGCTGTTCGATCCGAATGAGGACATCGGCTGACCCCCTTTTTTCTCTTTCTTGCAAGAGCTCGAAGTAAAATTTCCCGCTACTTAGAAGTATTCGTTGAGGATTTTCTGGGGGGTTAGGGTCATCGAGCACCTCAGAGAAGCTCCCTTCAGACAGATCTTTAAGTGGGCTTTTACAGTAAGGCGAGCGGAGATAGGCTTTCGGTGTAAACACGATTAGAGGTTTTTTTCTGGAGCGAAGGGCCTGCCTTCGAAGAAGGTGGAAGAACTGCGCGGCTGTTGTCACATTGGCCACAATCATATTTTCATCCCCGCACATCTGCAAAAAGCGCTCTACTCTCGCTGAAGAATGCTCTGGCCCCATCCCTTCGTAACCATGAGGAAGGAGGAGAGTTAGGTTGGTAGCATGGCCCCATTTCATCTCGGATGTGGTCAAATACTGATCAATAATAATCTGGGCACCATTAGCAAAATCACCAAACTGCCCTTCCCAGAGGACAAGGGAGTTGGGATAGAGGAGGCTATAGCCAAAATCGAAGCCCATTACGGCAAATTCCGAAAGTGGGGAATTGAAGATATCGACAGGTGCTTGGGAATCACTCAAATGCGAAAGTGGATAATAGTGAGCTGCGTTTAGCTGGTCGACGTATAGGGCATGCCTGTGGGAAAAAGTTCCTCTTCTTACGTCTTGGCCAGAGAGGCGTACATGGACCCCTTGAGTGGCCAAAGAGCCATAGGCAAGGAGTTCCGCTGTTGCCCAATCAATCGAGGCTTGAGCTGTATCCGCTTGCAGAGCATTTTTCCGCTCCCCAAGAAGACGAGCCACTTTTGGGTGCACATTGACTCCATTTGGGACCTCGGAAATTTTTTGCCCAATCTTCTGTAAAGAGCTAAGATCTACTTTCGTATCAATAGGGGCCAAAAGCTCTTCTAGATGTTTGCCCGATTCTCTCGTTTTCAAGCCTTGGCTTGGCTCTTTTTCTGATTTGACTTTCTCTAACACGCTTGAGAGGTTATTGCGGAAGCTCTGTTCCATCTCCTCTGCTTTTTCCTGGCTCAACACTCCCGTTTCGATCAAGTGGTCACGATAGATTTGGCGCATTGTTTTTTTCGAGCGGATATATTCGTATTGCAAAGGCTGGGTGAAGGTTGGTTCATCGCTTTCATTATGGCCATACTTTCGATATCCCATCAGATCGATGAAAACATCGCAGCCAAATGTTTGGCGCAGCTGCATAGCAAGTTTTCCAGCTAAACAGCAACTTTCTGGGTCCTCACCATTCACATGCAGAACCGGAGCTCCAAAAGCTTTGGCAATATCTGTGCAATAGCGAGTCGAGCGGCTATCTTTTGGATAGGTAGTGAAACCGATCTGGTTGTTGATCACGATATGGATCGTCCCCTTGGTCCCATACCCATTGAGCTGAGAGAGGGTCATTGTCTCGTATACAACCCCCTGACCGGCTACAGCCGCATCCCCATGCACCAAGATGGGGACAACTTCACTAGCCTTATCGCGAGGCCGCTGCTCTTGCAGCGCGCGAGCGCCTCCCTCGACAACCGGATCGACCGATTCTAGGTGGCTGGGATTGGCAGAGAGGGTAATCTGAATCTCTTTATCTCCCTTCCCTTTGTACGTTCCTGCAAACCCCATGTGGTACTTTACATCGCCCGTCGACTCAGCTAAGTCGGGAGTAAAGTGATCCTCAAACTCTTCAAATATATATTTATAGGATTTGCCCATGATATTGGCTAAAACGTTGAGCCGACCTCGATGAGCCATACCCAAAACCACATCACTTACACCTAATTCCGCGCCTGTATCTAACACTGCATGAAGCAAAGGGATAAAGGTCTCCGCCCCTTCAAGCGAAAACCGTTTTTGACCTACATATTTAGTATGCAAAAACGTCTCAAACCCTTCAGCCTGATTCAACTCTTCTAAAATGGCAATTCGATCTTCATTAGTAAAGCCTGAGGGAAAAAAGGGCTCTACTCTGTCTTGCACCCATTTTTCGATTTGAGTCGATCCAAGTCCCATGTATTCGATTCCAATGGACACGCAGTAGGTCTTTTGCAAAACATCTAGAATTTCACTCAAAGGAGCAGACTCTTTTTCAAAGAGCCCTCCTGTGGGAAATGTCGAATCAAGATCCTTGTCTGAAAGGCCAAAATTCTCCAATTTTAGCTCGTCGCAAAGAGGAGGCCTTTCTTGAGAGAGAACATCACAATTTGCCATCAAATGCCCATACAGCCGATAGGCATGAATCAAGTAATAAACCCTTAAGTCTGCACTATCCTGTCTATGGGGAAGAGCTTGGGGAAGATGAGAGGCGAACTGCATCCCCTCAAAAAAACTCTTCCAAGAGGAATCTACGCTGCCCGGATCCTGAAGCCAATTCTCGTAAAGGCCTTCCAACATTTTTAAATTCGCTAAATTGGCATAGGTGGGTGCTGGATCTTTGCTCATAAAGGCAACGTATAGCAAAAAATAAAATTTTTCCCCTAGCTATTAATCCACTGGTTTTGTAAAGTACCGTGGTAATTCGAGGTATTTTTTTATGAATCTCAAGAGTGAAAGACTAAAAAAGCTAGAAAACGAGCTTGCCGATCTCCAGCACTGGCTTAAGCTCGGACTCGTCCCGAAAAAAGATATAGAAAAACACAAGGACGAGATCGAAACAATCCAACAAAAAGTGGATGAAGAAATCCAACGCCTTCGCTTTCTCAAAGAAAATGGTGACGTTGAAGAGTATACTCCCCCAAAACGAGGCGCTCGGCCTGCCTACCAAGAACCTCAGAGTATGCCTGAGATGAACGTGAATCAGGAGACAGAAGGGGGTAGCTTAGATACTGAGACCGAATCCTTTGATACAGAAACTTCCCCAAGTGAAGAGGCCACCACCACTACTACTACCACTACAACCGAGACTGCTGAAGAAGATACTTCATCGCAGGTTTACGACGAAGATGACGATCCATTCAGCGACAAAAATCGCTGGAAAAGAGGCATCCTCGAAGATCCCGACGCGGATGAATGGTAGATATACACATCGCGATTCAAGAATTTTAGAATTTCACAAGGAGGTTCTCAGATTTTTTAGCCACGACGAGTTGCTGTGTTCATAGACACGCAACAAGGATTGGATGAAAAACTTGAGAAAAAGACGACGTAGTGAAAAACCAATTCTTGAGTCGGGGCGTGTATAAGCCTCTTAGCCTTTACTTCCATATTCCCTTTTGCTCAAAGAAGTGTCCTTACTGCCACTTCTTTGTCGTACCCAATAAAAAAGAGCACCGAGATGCACTTCTAGAGGCCCTCCTGCTCGAATGGCAAAGACTCTCCCCTAAAATCGAAAACCACGAGATCACCTCCATCTATTTCGGTGGAGGAACCCCCACTCTTTTTGGTCCCGAGGCCATCCACACCCTCCTAAGGCAAATCCCTTATCCCCAAGACACCGAGATCACCATCGAAGCCAATCCCGAAGATGTGACAGAAAGGCTCATGCAAGAGTACGCTAGAGCCGGCATCAACCGCGTGAGCATCGGAGTGCAATCTCTAGAAGATGATTCCCTCATCACCTTAGGGCGAACCCACAGCGCCAATAAAGCCCTCGATGCCATCAAAAGCACCTATAGCGCCGGCATCGAAAACATCTCGATCGACCTCATGTATGAGCTACCCGATCAAACCTCCAAAAGCTTCGAAAATACTCTCCGCAAGCTGGGAGAGCTCCCCATCTCCCACCTCTCTCTCTACAATCTCACCATCGAGCCCAATACCGCCTTTTTCAAAAGAACCTTAAATCTCCCCTCTGAGGAAGAAAATCTCAAAATGCTCGAAAAAGCAACCAAGCATCTAGAGGCCATCGGCCTAAAGCGCTATGAGATTTCTGCTTTTGCAAAACCTGGCTACCAATCCAGACACAACACTGGCTACTGGGAAGCCCGCCCCTTCTTTGGCTTAGGGCCCTCAGCTTTTAGTTACTACAATGGGAAGCGCTTTCGAAATGTCGCCAACCTGCACCGCTATTTCAGAGCCCTCAAAGAAGGAAATACCCCCGTCGATTTCGTCGAGAACCTCCCCTATCCGCAAAATGTCCATGAACTCTTGGCTGTAAAACTCCGGCTACTCGAAGGCGTTGATCTCACCTCATTCAACCTGCCAGATGAAACAAAGAACAAACTTTTGAGACTTGCTTCAGAGGGATACCTCAAGCAGGAGAAAGACCACTGTAAACTCACAGAGAAAGGTCTTCTCTTCTACGACACCGTCGCCAGTGAGATCATTTAACCCCTGATTACTACTATGAACCTATCCTAATAAGATCATTGGAAGAAATAAAAATGAAAGATACCATTTATCAAAATTTTGTTCCCCTCGAAGAAGGATTTGAAGAATTCGAAGATCGAATGTTGGCCAGAGAAGCGCGTAGACGTCTAAAAGAGATCAACGAAGACAATAATGTTTCATTTGACGAAGCCAAAAAGCTGGCTGGTTGGAAGGATGACCCAGATGGGGCACGATAGCCAACTTCAACAAATCTAGCTTATTTTCTTTCTGAGTCCGCTCAGTGCACTGCATTGAAGAAAAAATCAATCGCTACCGACTGGACCGCGGAGCTTCTTTTGCTTGGAATGGACTTTCTTCGCTTGAAGCTCTCTCTCTCGGACCGATCTCGATTTTTTGGTCGGGACACGCTTTTTCCTCTTCTTTGAGCGAGCTAACAGCTTTTTCTGGAGTTTTTCTAGGCAGTTTTTCTTGTTCAGGTACTGAGAGCGCTCTTTTTGAGATGTGACTCGAAGGCCCGTAGGGACGTGGATGAGGCGCACGGCCGAATCAGTCTTTTGGACATGCTGACCCCCTTTTCCACTCGCCTTATAGGCTTGGACTTGGCACTGAGCTAGTAGCTTTTTCTCTTCGTCTTTCATCGCCCTGTCCCTGCCACCTGGTCACTGCCGCCTGGTTACTGCATTGTGGAACCTTGTCTGCACGACGTCCCATTTGATGTTTTTGAAGAAAGCTTCGATATACTCAGCCCGGTTGAGGCCATACTGGGGCATATAAGCGTGCTCCCAGACATCCATGACGAGGATGATGGCCCCGTCAGCTAGGTGGCCTAAATCATGCTCGTTGATCCAGGTGTTAAAAAGTCTATCGGCTTTGGGATCAAAATAGAGGATGGCCCACCCAATTCCGCGCATCATGCCTGTTGCTACAAAATCCTTCATCCAATTGTCGTAGGAGCCAAAATCCCGCTCGATCAATTTATAAAGCGAAGTAGAGCGATCTAAGAGTTTTTTGCCTCCCAGATTGCTAAAATACAGCTCATGAAGGCGCATTCCATCGAATTCCCAGCCGAATCTGCGTTTGAGCGCCTGGTACTGATAATCACTTGTTTTTCCTTCGACAGCATACTCTCGGATCAGTTGGATAAGGAGATTGGTATTTTTTACATAGCCGCTGTAGAGGGTGAAGTGCATTTTGAGCAGGTCTTCCCCAAAGCCAGGCATTCTCCCAATGAGATGGGAAAAATCTTGGGTGTGGTACTCCATTGCCTTGTGAGGCACGCCATCTTGTGCCGCAAAACAGGGAGAACAACTCAAGAAAATAGTTAACATAAAAGCGGCTAATCGCATCTTATAACCTCCTAGGGTACAAAATAGCGATATTGTTGTAGGTAAGAAATTTCTTCAACTAAAATATTGATTACCAGTTGTTAAGAATTAATAAAGCATGGTATAATAGTTAATTATGGGAATTAAAGAAGTGTCAAATCCTTACAAGTCTATTATTCATCCTTTGGGAGAGTATTTTACTCGTGACAATCCTGAAGAGGATGATCGCATTGTTGCATTTGCTGATCGCCTCGTTGAAAAAGGAGCAGATCTCTTTACGAATGAAGAAAGACGGATCGAATTCATCGGCATAGCTGCAAAAATTCTCGACTGGGGCGTTTTTGCAATTGTGGGAGGAATTGAAGGAACGGTACTCGCAGAGAAGATCATTAAGCCTCTAGAATTAAGCAGCTATCCTGTCCTTAAATCCTTCCCATCTCTTTTGCCCATTTTGATGACGCCTGCAGCCGGCTTCTTCCTCGGCATCGCAGCCGTTGAAAGTTTTATCGAGTTCTTACAGATGCGCAGAGGCATTTTGTTTTTACATAGCATTGAAAAAAGAAAAGAAGACCCCATAGAAGCCATGCAATGGCTAAAATCTCGCTATTTTACACTAAGTAAAGTCGAGGGAGAGAAAATTCAGGCCTTTATCGAAAAATCAGCACCCCAACTATCTCAAAGAGAGAAAGCAAAGCGTTTTGATGAGATTGCTGAAAAAGCTCTTCATGTAAAATATGATAGTTTAAAACGGCGAGTATCTCCAGGTCTTGCAAAAGAAGTGAGCTCTCAGCTCTCAAGGATTGACCGGGATCTGCGGAGCTTTTCCCCCGCGAGAAGAGGACAAGCTAAAGAGCGAGCGCAAATCCTTGTGGAGTCTCTCTCTAGCCAGGCCAAGATCAAAATCTTGGTCCATGGAATTGCAATGCTTGCCCTAGCGTGCACGATCATCAGTATGTCTGTCTTTTTATCCGGAATTGCTGCTGGTCCCCTTTTCGTGATTATGGGGGCAATTGCAGTATCCCTGCTGCTTACGTCAACGATTCTGGACAAAGGAGTTTTGGCAAAAGAAGGAGAAAAGCTCTATGACAGACTCATTGGATTCACTCAGCGAGTAGAGGCGCATTCAACTGCTCCTCCATTGTTGCAAGAAGCTCTTTAACTGTATCGAAACACTCTTCTTTGAGATCGACATCATCGTTGTAGAAAAGCCATTTTCCAGCTTTAAACACGAGAGTTTTTTCACAGATTTTATCTTCGAAATCTCGATAACTAAGAGTGATACAGCTAATGGGATCGGTCACTTCTTCATTGAAGCTATCTTCTAGATTCTTAGCAAATTCGTCTTTTCGAAATAGATACGTTCCTGGCTTCTCCCTTTTTAGGAGATGTTCTGCTTCCAGGCGATCTACGTTATGCCATGCTTCATGGACAAAATTTCTTCTCCCTTCCTCTTCCTCTGAGAAGACAAAATCTACATGAGCCACTTGCCGCAGAATAAAAAAGGGATTTTTTTTATGCTTGGGATCATAGGCAATCTGATTGAGAATGTGCATGGTCTTTGTAAAGAGCGCATAAGCCTCTTTTGAAAAGTCCTGACAGGGAAATTCCCCAAGTGTATCGGGGGCTTCTACCTCAAATGCCCCACCACCCTCGCTTGGTCGCAACTGAATTACAATAGGCTTCCATTCCTTAGACATGGAGCTCTTTTTTCCAGAATCCTCAAAGCGCATTTCTCCGGTTTTACAATTGACATACGCCAGGTAGGTCTTTTTAGCTCTTCGAAAGAATCGATTCATCTTTTCTGCATTCCGATGAATCAAATGGCGAAAAAGTAATAGATTGCGGTGCACCCTTTTATCTAAAATCACAACTTTCATGAAAGTTCTATGCTCCTGTTGTAGGCGGCTAAAAAAGTTTCGATTAGCCCTGATCGGACACTATTTTCTTCAAAAGCCTTCATTCCAGCAATGGTCGTCCCAGCAGGTGCCGATACTTGCCACCTCAATTCTCCTGGGTGACCTGTATGCCCCTCAATAAGAGCAATTGTCCCGCGCATCGTTTGAAGAGCGAGCTTTAAAGCGTCATCTGCTTTAAGCCCCATCAAAATGCCACTCTCAACCATTGCTTCTAAGATCGCAATGATAAATGCCGGCCCTGACCCTGCTAAGGCTGTAATTCCATCGATCTGTTTTTCTTCGGTCCAAAAGACAAGCCCCAAACCTTCTAAAAGCGCCTCAACTTGGCAAGTGGTTTCCGCATCAAGAGATTTATCTTCGACAAGGGCGATCACTGATTCGCTACAGGTGAGCGCCAAGTTGGGCATACTTCGGACAATCTGAGCACCTGGAAAGTACCCCATTAGAGTAGAAACAGAAACACCTGCGAGAATACTGAGTACAGTTTTCCCTTCCAGCCCCTGGATCTTCTCGGCTAATTTTTCTAAATCTTTGGGCTTAATGGCAATCAGGACAATATCAGCGCTAGCTACTGCAGATTTTGGATTTTCCTCAAATCGTGCGATCTTTGCTAAGGCCTTCCCCTTTTCTGGATTTCGATCACAAAGAACAACATCGTGTCCTGCTTTAGCAAATGCCTCAGCAAAAGCTTTGCCCATGACTCCAACACCGATAATCGCGATCTTCATATCTCCCCCTACTCTATTCTGTATCGGATGGATTTTCCCATCAAGTTCTATTGAGTTAAATAACTGTAAGCCTTTAGAATCAAACCCTATGGAAAGAAAACCCGATCACGACATTCAGCCCCTCTTCGTTAACCGCTGGTCTCCCCGCTCTATGTCGGGCGAGTCTATGACAGACGAAGAGCTTTTGCCTCTTTTTGAGGCAGCTAGATGGGCTCCCTCCAGCTTTAATGAACAACCTTGGACCATCCTCTATGCCAAAAGAGATACCCCCGAGTGGGAAATACTCTTTGATCTCCTCGTCGACGCTAATAAACTCTGGTGTAAAAATGCTTCTGCGCTAGTCCTCTTTGTTTCACGCCAGACGTTTTCCAGAAATGATAAGCCCTATCCTACCCATACCTATGATACCGGTGCGGCGTGGATGTCCATGGCCCTTGAAGGAAGCGAGCGTGGCTACGTAGTGCATGGAATGAGTGGATTTGACTATGAAAAGGCACGCTCAGCTCTCTCTATTCCTCAAGGACATTCCGTCGAGGCAATGGCAGCGATAGGAAAACGGGCCGCCAAGGAAGCCTTGCCAGAAAACCTCCAAAAAATGGAATCTCCGTCCACTCGTAAACCATTGAGTGAGATCGCCGTCCACGGCAAATTCCCCTCTTAGGCTTAGTCTTATGCCTCAAAGAAATTCCGTGATTAGAAATGTGAATATAAAAAAAACGAGCAAGTCCTGCACCTGCTCGCTATAGATTGCAGCCAACTCAAGCACTACTAGTGTAGTTACTTAAGCACTCATCAGGATTGAGCTTATGCTGCTGCCTTTCTTGCAACTTTTCTGCGAACAGCTTTTCTTGCAACTTTTCTGCGAACAGCTTTTCTTACAACTTTTTTTGCAACTTTTCTGCGAACAGCTTTTTTAGCAATTTTTCTGCGAACAACTTTTTTTGCAACTTTTCTTCGAACAGCTTTTTTTGCAACTTTTCTGCGAACAGCTTTTTTAGCAACTTTTCTGCGAACAGCTTTTTTAGCAACTTTTCTGCGAACAGTTTTTTTTGCAACTTTTCTGCGAACAGTTTTTCTTGCAGTAGCTTTCTTAGCCGCTTTTTTTCTTCGTATAGCCATGACAATTCCTCCTTGTTTGCATGCATAGGGCTGTGTCTCATTTTATAGAATTGACTATACTGTATAGCCTTATTCATCCGTGGTCCACATGGCTAGGACCGATCCACAACATTGTCTCCTACAATTCCCAATATAATAAATTTTTATTTAAAAAGAAAACAAATTTCTAAAAATTATTCATTAAATAAGAAAACAAAAGTGTTTTTCGCTTTTAGAATATGTTATGAGGGTACTTTCAAGTTGTAAAAAAAAATTACATAAACCTTGAAATAGATAGATTTTTATTGAATTTCGATCTCGATCTTCTCGATTTTATCACCGACTTTGATCTTTTTGATCACATCTAAACCTTCAAGAGTTTGACCAAAAACGGTGTATTCACCATCCAAATAGGGAACCTCTTCAAGGGTTATATAGAACTGCGAGCCACTGGATCGTTTTCCAGGATTGGCTTGATCTGGTAGGCGTGCCCAGGCAAGAGCACCTTGAGTATGGGGCAATCCAATCTCTGCAGGAACAGTAAATCCAGGGCCACCTTGCCCTGTTCCATCGGGATCTCCCCCTTGGACAACGAAACTTGGAACAACTCTATGGAAGGTCAAACCATCATAAAAGCCATTTCTTGCTAAGTTGATGAAGTTTGTCACGGAAAGGGGTGCTTTCATAGGGAAAAGTTCGCATACAACCTTACCACTAGCCGTGTGAATGATTGCTTTGTAGGTCTTCCCCTCTTCAAATTGCATAGCGGATTTGGGCTCTGATACTTTCATGGGGAGGGCTCCTTGGCAGAAAAGAATGGAAAGAAGAATTGCATACATAAGTTAGTGATTATGGAAAAAAGACAAAAAAAAGACAAGCTCCGAAGAGCTTGCCTCAAAGAAAGATCCTTTGGCTGCAAAAAATTATACTTTTTTTTCTTTGTGTTTTCGATGAGTTTTCGGTCGCTGTACTCTTCTTCTACTTTTTCGAGACATCGATTTTTACACTCCTTATTACTTCCTTATTAGTATGGTGCCCGAGGAGAAATGTACGAACCCCTCTAAAGCTCATTATAACCCGGGTGGAATTTACTAAACCGATTGATTTTGTCGTCCAGTCCCACGCAATTCATGTAAAAAGAGTTAGGAAAAATTTAAAATTCCCCTTTCTCATCCTACTGATTTCAAATGAATTACATTCAGATCCTAAGCCCATAGAAATGGAAAGAGTTCGTATGCAAGCAGATGAAAAAATTTCTCGCTAGGAATTCCCACTTTCTGTACAACGGGGTTTAAACTGCTTGTAAAGAGGTCCTTTTGGTTGGTTCTAGCAAAAATAACGGAAAACGGCGCGTTATCAGCGTGTTTGTACTCGCCATGCTCAACGTGGCCATCATGGCCAGTTTGCGCAATCTGCCCCTCGTAGCCTCATATGGTCTAGGAGCTGTAACCCTATTTGCTGTTGTTGCGATCACTTTTCTTATTCCTAGTGCTTTTGTATCAGCTGAACTTGCAACAGGATGGTCCAAGGGTGGGGGTGTCTATGTATGGGTCCGTGAGGCCCTTGGTGATCGCTGGGGATTTTTTGCGATTTGGATGCAGTGGGTGCATAATGTCTCCTGGTATCCTGTTATCCTCTCATTTGTTGCAACGACCATTGCGTATGTCGTTCACCCGCCCTTAGCTGAGAACAAATTCTTTGTAATCGCGATCATTCTCGTCTGCTTTTGGGGGATGACTCTCCTCAATTATTTGGGAATTGAAACCTCGAGCTGGTTCAGTACAATCGGTGTGATCTTAGGAACCATTTTGCCCGGCCTTCTAATTATTGCTCTTGGACTTTTTTGGATTTTTAATGGCAATCCAATTAATGTAGATTTATCTTTTTCTTCTCTCATTCCCGAGTTTAAAGATTTTGGAGACGTGGTCTTCTTAGCAGGGCTATTTCTCGCTTTTACAGGGCTTGAAGTCTCTTCTGCCTATGCAAATGAAGTAAAAAACCCCCAGAAAAATTACCCCAAATCGATTATCATCGCAGCTGTCATCACATTTTCTATCTTTATGCTCGGTTCCTTAGCTATTGCGTTTGTGATCCCGGAAGAAAACATTAGTTTAGCAGCTGGGCTCATGGAAGCCTTTAGTCAATTTTTTGCTTTTTACAACTTATCTTGGCTCTTACCTGTAGTGGGAATACTTCTCGTAATTGGAGCCATTGCTGAGGTTAATGCATGGATTGTGGGACCCGTTAAAGGACTCTATGCTTCCACTAATCACGGCAATCTGCCTCCTGTTTTCCACAAATTAAACAAGCACAATGTCCCCGTTAACCTCCTCTGGTTTCAGGGAATCATCGTCTCTGTTACGTCCCTTGTGATCTTGCAACTCCCTTCCATCAGCGCCTCGTTTTGGATACTCAGCGCTATGAGCGCCCAAATTTACCTCGTGATGTATATCCTGATGTTTGTGTCTGCTATTCGCCTCCGCTACAGCAAGCCCAATATTCCAAGAGCTTATCGAGTCCCCTACGGCCGCAAAGGAATCTGGGTTTTTTCTGTTATGGGTGTCATGTCCTCTGCATTTGTCATTCTGCTCGGCTTCTTCCCTCCTGCCCAGATCAATGTAGGAAGCCTCTTGTTTTACGAGCTTTTCCTCATCATTGGACTTGTCATTATGGCTGCCGTACCCCTAATCATCCATGCTTACAGGAAACCCCACTGGATGATCGAAATCAAAAAGCAGGACCAAAAAACTCCCCATTAGAGTATGATCTTGTGCTATGGTAGTCCCCCTAGCAGAACAACTTCGCCCGCAAACGATCGAAGAGATGGTTGGCCAAAGTCATCTCATCGGCGAAAATGGTTTTATTACTAAAAGCATTGCAACAGGCCGCCCCCTCTCAATCCTCCTCTGGGGCCCTCCAGGTTGTGGTAAGACCACTCTCGCTAGACTCTATGCCAAAGCCTTCGATGGGCAGTTCATCACCTTTAGCGCCGTTTTACATGGCGTAGCAGACCTAAAAAAAACGATTCAGAAAGCCAAAGATACTCCCCTTTTTAGCCGGCAGCTGATTATCTTCATCGATGAGATCCACAGATTTAATAAAGCCCAACAAGACGCCCTCCTCCCCTTTGTCGAAGATGGAACCATTACCCTCATCGGGGCCACCACCGAAAACCCCTCATTCTCCCTCAACAACGCTCTTCTCTCTCGCCTACGCCTACTCGTGCTCAATCCACTTACAAATGCAGATCTGCAAACTCTACTTGCCCGTTATGAAAAACCCCTTCCCCTCACAGAAGAGGCCAAATCCGCTCTCGTTCAAATGGCATCTGGCGACGGCCGGCACTTAATCAATATGCTCGAAAACCTCTCCTCAGCACCGCTAGAGCCCCTAATTGATCAAGAGCAATTAGCCGAGTGGGTACAAAAGCGTCCCGCTCTCTACGACAAAGGCGATGAAGGACACTACAACCTCATTTCTGCTCTGCACAAATCGATCCGCGGCTCAGATCCCGATGCAGCACTCTATTGGTTTGCCCGGATGATCGAAGGGGGCGAGGACCCAAAATTTCTTGCGCGCCGCCTCATTCGGATGGCATCAGAAGACATAGGCCTTGCCGATCCAGATGCCCTAGAAATCACTCTTAGCGCTTGGAGAGCATACGATCAACTCGGATCGCCAGAAGGAGAACTTGCACTCGCTCAAGCCGTCCTCTACCTCGCCCTGGCCCCAAAGAGTAATGCACTCTATGTCGCCTTTAAACAAGCCTCAGAGCATGCCAAAAGCACCAATCAACACAATCCCCCAAAGATCATCCTCAACGCCCCTACAAAGCTCATGAAAGGCCTAGATTACGGCAAAGGGTATAAGTATGACCACGACGAGCCTCATGGCTTCTCCGGCCAAAATTACTTCCCTGACGAGATCGATCGACCCAGCTTTTACCACCCTGTAGAGCGGGGTTTCGAGCGTGAAATGAAAAAAAGATTATACTATTTCAAAAAGCTCAGAGAGAATCATTGACTTCTATGTTAAAAACATGTTAAGATCTCTATCTATTGAAGGAGAGATTTATGCCCGCTATTAGTCCGGTTGAAGCAAAAACAAACTTGATACAGCAACCTAGCTGCACGCAACAAATTTCTAGTGCAGCACTGCAGGCCCTTAAAAGCCCATTTACCCTTACCTACTATGCTTGTGAATGGCTCATAAACACAGCCTCCTACTACCTTTTCGGCTATGGCCCCTACGCAACACGCGCAACAGGAGCGTTCTATTCTGGAGAAGATCTAAAAGGCATTTGGCAACAAACAGAATCACTACTCAAAGCAGGTTCTTACAGCTATAACGGACAAGAAGTCTCCATACCAAAACCAGGTATAACATCCAGTCAATCTTTTTGGGGAATACTTGAGCCAAGATTTGTGAACCAAGAACTCAACGAAGCCCTAAATCAATCAAGCGGCGTAAGTTTAGCCTTCTTAGAAAGTTTTGAAACAAAATTCTCTGTCGTCAATCAAGATGCCGTTTATGCGGCTATAGACCTACATAACAAAGGCCATAAAGTCGCTCTCCTCAATCCAGCTAATGCCTTCACGCAAGGGGGAGGAGCACGCTGGGGAGCTGCAGCTATGGAAGAAGACCTTTGCCGAAGATCTGCTCTCCTACCAGAACTAGATAAGCAAAGCTATCCCTTAAAAGGGGATAAACTCCTATACACAGCCGATGTTCCATTCTTCCGCTATGG
>Ga0114918_10001839_pt1 | contig 19030 bp, 13 predicted proteins | sample LantaG_FD_87015 | JGI IMG/M metagenome (GOLD analysis project Ga0114918, IMG submission 87015) | Deep subsurface microbial communities from Baltic Sea to uncover new lineages of life (NeLLi) - Landsort_02402 metaG | ecosystem: Environmental > Aquatic > Marine > Oceanic > Sediment | place... | reverse complement strand
TCTGCCGCAACAACAACAAAAAAAACAAGATAAAAGCCCTTTTTTTTTTCTACTTACTCCCCCCCACCCTCCCCCCCCCCCCCTCCCCTCCCGCCCCCCTTCCCCCCCCCCCCCCCCCCCCCGCCAGACACCTTCCCCGCTCCGCAAAGACAGACCAGACCGAAGAACAAGAACAAGAAGAGGGCGAGAGAGGAATGGGAAAGCGAGCGGAAAGCTCTTTCTCTCTCACTCAAAACGCCGGGCCTCCCCCTCCTCCGCTCTGCGCGCTCCCGGGCGCCGGCAGCGCCAGAGGCATCATGCTGTGGTATCCCGCCGCGTCGTCGCCCGCCCCCCCGTTCCCTCCCCCGCTCTTCCTCGCGGCGTCGCGCTCCCGCATCAGCAGGTCGATCTTGGCCGTCTGGTCCCGGAGCGTCTGGATCATGAACGGCATCGCGGCGTCGGTCGCGCCGTGCGACCACGCCAGCTCGAGCATGACGTCCGGCGCGAGCAGGCCCGCGCACGAGAACAGCGTCGCGGCAAAGCACTCCTTCTCGCCCTGCTCCACAAAGTGGCGCGCGAGGTCCTCGGCCACCGCCCTGGAACCGGAGGCCGCGGCGGTCGCGATGGCGTCCTTGTGGAGGCCGTCAGCCTTCGCCAACGCGACGGCCTCGGCCCACCTCCCCTTCTGCTTAAAGATCTTGGCGCCGACGCGGCGGAACTCGACAGAGGGGTGCTTGGCCAGCGTCGCCGCGAGCGCGAGCGCGTCAAACTTGGTGAAGTTGGCCACGGACTCGCTCAGCGCCGCGGCGTCGCCGTCGGCGACGAGCAGCTCGTTGACGGCGTCGTTGACGGCCGGGACGTCCTGCTTCTGGACCGCGAGCAGGTAGTCCCTGCCCAGGGCCAGGTGGCCCGCCTTGCGCAGGATCGACACGACGCGCGCGTGGTCGAGGCGCGGCTCGAGGACCTTGAGCAGGTCGACGAGCAGGTCGGGGTGCTCGGAGAGGTAGAAGGCCACGGCGCGGTAGTGCACGTCCGGGTTGGCGACCTTGACGGCCACGTCCTTGAACCGGGAGTGCTCCCAGGCCACGGCCGGGTGCGACAGCATCACGAGGGCCGCGTTGTCATGCTCGTCGTAGGTGCAGTAGAGGAAGACGAGCTCGCGCCACAGGGCCGCGTCCTCGCAGGTGCGGATCAGCCGCGGCACGTTGAGCCGCTGCGCAAACAGCTTGAGGTGCTCCATCAGCTTCTCCGGCCTCGTGCGCGCGTAGAGGATGCCCAGCTCGGTGAAGATGCCCATGTGCGCGCGCTCGAGCCCGATCGCAGACTCCAGCAGGGCGGCGAGCTGGTCGTCGAGGCCGCGGGAGGAGTACCGCTCGACGACCTCGGCCAGGTCGTCGGCCGCGACGACGACGCTCATGGCCGCCAGCTGCGCCATCTTGAACTCCTTCTCCTCGACGCACGCCCAGCAGACCTCCTTCCAGCACTTGGCGGTGTTGGCCTTGCGGGCGGCCTCGATCGCTGGCTGGAACTGGCGCAGGTGGACGAGGCACGAGGCGAGCCGCGCCCAGTTGGGGATGCGGGCATAGACGACGCGGGCGGCGTCGAACGAGCCGGCGGCAAAGAGACGGTCGGCCACGGGGCCCAGCGAGGCCTTGTTGGGCCCGGCGAGGAAGGCCTCGAGGGCGGCGGTGTCGCCCGAGGCGGCGTAGGCGTGGACCTGAGGGTGATTGTTTTTTGGGGGGGGAGAGGGGGAAGAAATAAATTTCGAGCGAGTTTTTTGGGTTTTTTTTATTTAAAAAACTCAAAAACCCCAAAAAATGGGGGGGGACAGGAAACTCTTCCTCACCAGCTCCGAATCGATCGCGGCGGGGTCCCCCTTAAGCGACCCCGGCGCACCTCCCGCCGCGGCCTTGGCCCGGGCCATCAGCAGGTACTCAATCAGCGGTGCGTGCGCCTTGGCCGCCGTCGCCGCGGCGACGACGTCGGAGAGCCTCGAGCCGTCGCCCGCTTTCGTATACGCCGCGATCGCAGCCGCGGCGTCGCCCGCGGCGAGGTGCGCGTGGCCGAGCTCGGTCCAGACGGCCGGGTCGTCGACCTCGGCGGCGTAGGCGTCCGCCTTCGCCAAAGAAGAAGGGGAGGCGACAGCAGGGGTCGAAGACGACGAAGCAGAGGGGGACTCTCCTCCGTCGCCGCCTTCGCCGCCGCCCTTGGCCTTGCCGTGCTCGAGCAGCACTTTCACCGCCTGCGCCTTGAGGCCAAACTTCTTGTAAATCTCAAAAGCCTCGTCGAACATCTCGTAGCCGACCGCGATCTCGCCCACCGCCGGGCCATCAAAGTTGTCGAGCCGCGAGATGTAGTCCGCGACGCGGCTCTTATCGGCCTTGATCGCGGTGATGATGAGCAAATTCTGCAGGTTGTAGTTGTTGGCGAAGGCCGAGTTGGCCATCAGCACAATCTTCTCGAGCAGCTCGATCAGCTCCGACTGCAGGCCCGCGGCCATAAAGGCCTTGACCGCGACGGAGACCTGCTCCGGGTTGCGGCACTCGGGCAGCGCGGTGGACACAACCTGGTCGACCAGCGGCCTGCGGGTCTCCTCGGCATCCTCGGCCAGAACCTTGGCCCACAGCTCGGCGTCGGCGCGCTCGACGACGTAGCGCGCCTGCGCCTTGAACAGCGAGTGGGCGGTCGTGCAGCGCACGAGCTCGTCGTCGCACTGCCCCCGGCGGTATGCCACGCACGCGAGATGCGGGTCGCGCTTCTCGCAGTACTTTCCCACGGCGCGGGAGTCGTAGTAGGGGTTGGTGGTGAGGAAGTGCTCGGCGTTGGTGCCGGCGGCCGAGGACGAGGCCGAGGCCGAGGCGCCGCCACCGCCGGCAGCGGCGCCGCCGCTGTCGACGAGGATCTTGCCCAGCGCGGAGTGCACCCCGGCGTCCTTGGAGCCCTCGGCCACCAGCTGCTCCAGGAAGGGCGTCAGCAGCCTGAGCCTGTTGCGCCGCTCGACCTCCTCGCAGAGCGCGTCGACGGGAACCAGGGAGCGGACAGAGAGGATGAGGTTGGTCACAAACTCGTCGGGCGCGTCAGCGTCGAGGAGGCCGCCGACGACGGCCGGCGCCGCCGAGGGGTTGACCTTCTGGACGTAGGCCTCGATGTAGCGCGTGGCGCCCGTGGACCAGAGGTAAGCTGCCAGCGGTAAGGGGGAAGGGGGGACAGAGAGGGAGAGAAAGAAGGGAGGGGAAAAAAGTGAGTTTTTTGTTTTCGTCGAAACTTGTTTCTTCGCCTCTCAACCTCCCAACCTCTCTCTCTCTCTATTTCTCTCTCGAAAAGAAACTCGGAAGAACGAACTCACCGGTCAGGTCCCCGACCATCCCGTGCCTGTCGCACACGTTGATTAGAGGGCGCGCGTCCGGAAGCTTCGCGTCCATCAAAAACCTCTTGGTGCGCTCAGGAGGGTAGAAGTCTGACTCGCGCGTCGCGCGTTCGACCTCCTTCACGTTGCCGGTCTTGGCCGCGGCCTCGATGTACTTGAAGTGCACGTCCGGGTCCTGCGAGAACGCCACGTAGGAACCCAGGTACAGGTAGAGGCCCGCGGGGGACTCAGCCGCCTCGAACAGGTCGACGATCTTCGAGGCGCCGATCTGCTCGGTGTATTCTTTCGCGATCTGCACCGCGAGAGGGAGGTTGGCCTTGGGGTCGGCCTTGAGCAGCTCGCGGAGGCACTCGAGGGCCCACTCGGCCGAGAGCGTGCCGAAGAACTCGACGAGGGCCTGCGGGTCGAGGGCGTGGGTGTTGACGATGACGCGGCGGATGTCCGGGAGGTCGGTGTAGTGCTGAAGAGAAGTTGTTGTTTTTTTGGAAAAAGTATTGTGGAAAAAGGTGAACGTGAAGATTTCCGTCCGCTCTCGCATCTCTCTCTCTCTCTCGAAAAACCAAAACCTCTCCCTCTCTCTCGTACCTGCAGCGTCCGCATGTACAGTCCTGCCTTCTCGGCCAGCTGCGCCACGCGCGGCCTGTCGTAGTGCGTCAGCGTCCCCGCCGCCATGATGGCGTCGGCCACCTGCGGCGCCATGACGAGGTTGATCTCGAGCAGCTTGGTCTGCAGCGCGCTCTGCGAGGCGTCGTCGGCCGCGAGCGCGTCGAGCAAAAACGCCGTCGCCTCGCGGACCATGTTGCGCTGCAGGAAGAGGTCCGCGGCAGCGCCGACCTCGACTCCAGAGCCGGGCTGCTTGACGACTTGCTTGGCCAGAGAGACTGCGGCGTCGGGCGAGTCCATCATCAGCTTCTGCAGCAAGGCCACATAGTTGGGCGCCGCGCCCGACTGCGACGCGTACTGCGACAGCTCGGCGAAGTCGCCCTTGGCGGCCAGCGCCTCCACCACCTTGGCCTGCGCGCCGCAGGAGCGGTAGACCTCCAAGGCGCGCTCTGCGTCGCCCGAGGCCCTGAAGGCGTCGCCCAGGGACTCGCAAGCCTCGAGCTTGCCGTCCCTGAGCCAGCCCTCGAGGAGGTGCTTCTTGTTCTGGGAGAGGACCAGCTTGGCGAGCTCCGTCGACTCGAGCGCGGTGAGCCTGCCCCCCGGGACCGACAGCAGCGCCCCGAAGTACACCAGCAGCGGGGAGGGCTGGCCGGCCGGGGGCGGCACGGACTTGAACTTTTCGATCGTCTCGCGCGTGCGCAGGGCCCCGCGGGGGGACTCTGCGGCCGCGGACGCCGCGGCCTTGAAGTCGCCCGCCGCAAATAGGCGCTCAAAGTTTGCCGCCGCGAGCGCGTCTGCCCCGGGCAGACCCCCGCGCTTGGCCAGCGCCAGCGCCAGCTCGACGTTGTGCAGCTGGTTGGCCACGAACGGCACCACCGCGGCCTCATTCAGCGTCGCGTGCAGCACCTGCCCTCGCCTGTTGACGAGGTAGATGCCCCCCGTCGAGGAGCAGGGCACGGCCAGGAAGACGGGGTCGGCAGACACCCGGTTGCGGTAGACGGCCGCGCCCGTCGCGAGGTCGTAGACGAACAGCAGGCCCATCTTGGTCACCACGTAGACCAGGCCGAACCTCTCGGAAACGTGCAGCGAGACCGGGAAGTCGTCGGCGAACTCGGGAGGAAAGAAGAGCTCGGCCGACTTTTTCAGCGGCGGCGCGCCGCTGGCGTTGGCGCCGAGCTGAACGACGTGCAGCTTGGAAGAAGTTGCGGTCTTCTGCGCGAACGCGATCACGGGCACGCTGGTGCCGTCGGCGAGCTGCACCGTCGAGAAGGCCGCGGCGTGGGCTTCGAGCGCCTGCGAGCGGCGCTGCTCGGCCGAGAAGAGCTGCATGGCGCCGCGCACGAGCGCCGGGCGGTCGGGTGTGCCGGGCGCGATGCCGATGAGGACGCCCCACTTCTCGTCCGGGGTGGTGCGGTAGGAGATGATCTAGCGCAAAGTTTCGATTTTTTTCCGGTGGAAGGGGTTGCGCGGGAGAGAGAGGAAGGGAAGGGGAAAAAAGAAAGGTGTGAGTTTTTCCCTCTTTTTTTTTTTGATGAAAGTAAAAACACAACCTCTTTCTCGCTCGCTTCCTTCTCTCTCGCTCTCTTTCTCTCTCGCACTCTCGCATCACCGCAAGAACAACAAAAAAAACCCAAATAAACCGCTCACCTGCGTGTTCTCCAGGTTGGGCGCGCGGTCAAACACCTTGACCGGGTCCCCCCCCGAGGCCGCCGCGTCCCAGTGGTACACGCTCGACGCCGTGACCACGCCGAGCTTCGAGGGGGACACCCACCGCCAGAAGGAGACGGGCTGCGCGATCTGGAACGACTTGATCTTGGCCTTGGTTTCGAGATCGAACACCTGCAGCGAGTCCCCGGCGGCGCCGGCCACCGACGCCTTGAGCGCGATGACCTTGGACGAAGGGTTCATCAGCGCAGAGTCGGCGGTGATCGGCCTCCGGGTCGGCGTCATCGGCGACGCCATGTCGACGATGACGACCGAGTTCTGCGGTTCGTTTTTTTTGGGTTCGAGAGGTGCGTTTTGATAAATGAGGGGGGCGAGGAGAAAAGAGCGGGGGAGGGTGAGTTGTGGAAGGGGGCGGGAGAGGGCGAGGTCGAGAAGGAGAGGAGCGAGGCGGGGTCGCTGTTTTGCGTCCTCTCTTCTTCTTCTGCCTCCTTCTCTCCAAAGGAAACTCCAACTACTCACCTGCGCCCCGGTCTCGCGGATGCAGATGAACTTGTCAGACTCCATGGTGGTGTTGGTGAAGGTGACGAACTGCGCGTCGACGCCGATGGCCGGGAGCTGTTTTTGTTTTGTTGAGTTGAGTTGAGAAGGAAAAGGAGGAGGAGGAGGAGGTCGAAGAAAAGAGGTGAGAAGAAGAGTGTCGAAAGAAGAAAGAAGAAAAACAATGCGGCAGTTGCTCGACCGTTTCTGCCTCCTCGTTTTCGACGCCTCGACGTCTTCCAACGACCTCCCGCGCTCTTAAGACGTCGCCTCCGTGTTCCTTCGGTCCCCGCGGGAGAAGGAGGGGATGGAGGAGAGGTGCGAAAGAGGGGGGGCAGACGGAGGAAGAAGACGACGAGAGCATGGAAAAAAGGAGGAAAACCATCGAGCACGAAACAACAAAGCGAGATGAAGGCGTCGGTTGACGCCCTTCCGCTTGCTGGCGTCGTTTTCCTCTCGCTCGACGGGCAAGAGAACGTACCGATAGCGCCTCCTTGAGCGCGATGGGCGCAGCTGCCGCCATGGTTTTCTTTTTCTGCAGCGAAGACGAAGAAGAAGAGGGAACAACGGCGACGCAAGAAGGCGAGGAGGCGCTCTCTCGCTCTCTCTCTAGACTACTCTCTCTCTAGCACAAGCTCTCGCGTGCTTGCTCTATCTTTCACTCGCACGCGTGTATCCTTCTCTTTCTTCGAGGGGGAAAAAAGGGGGAAAAGGGGGAGGAAGACAAGAACGGGAGGAAAAGGGTAAAGACGGAAAGAATCGATTGTAAAAAACAGGGGGAGAAGCGAGGGACCATCGAGTTTTTCGGTCACACCCCTCGCTCTCACTAAGGAAAGAGAGAGCGAGAGCGAGAGAGAGAAAGAGAGACAAAACACAGCGCTTTCCTCCTCAGTCTTCTGTTTCTTTCGTGATCCTTCCTAGTTTAACTATGTCCAGCGCCTTCAGCAAGCTCCTCAAGTCCCTGGGGAAGGAGGGGGGCTCTGCTGCAGAGGTAAGAAGAGTGAGAGAGAGACGGTGGCGATCGGGGTCGTCAAAATGCTCCGTGCCTCTTCTCACGTCCCTCTTTTTCCTCTCACGTCAACTCAAAATCGTCCCATCAACAGCCCTCTCCCAAGTCGACAGCAGATTTATCGGATGACGACAGCGCCAAAGGAGGAGAAAAAGCAGCGCGATCCTCCTCCTCGGCGTCGCTCCAGTCAGTTGTGCCGGCATCGGCGACGACGGCTCCGGACACCTCGATCGAGTCGAGGCTCCTGCGCTCGGCGGACGCCCTCGCGAGTGAGCTTTTTTTACCGTTCGGACGCGGCTGAAAGGTCGTATTTCGTCTGCTGATGCCGCATGATGATCACCCGCGTGATGATTAAGAAAACAGCATAGAAAGCCGGAGAGAAAGAGAAAGAGAGAGAGGAAGAAGCAAATCCTTTCGAGGTCAATCGCTTTCGATCTCACCCCCTCCCTCTCGTCAACCTTCTCCTCTTCCACCTCCCTCTCTCTCTCTCCTCCTCCCCTCCCTCCTTCACAAACAGTCGCCGACGACGCCGCGTCCAGCAGCAAGCCCACTTGCTCCACCCCGACCCCCCTTGGCACCAAGCTCCCTCCCTCTTCGGCCGGAACGGGAATCGCCAAAATCGTCTTTGACATCGACTTGGAGGGAGGCGCCTCGTCGGCGCCGCAGCTCGAGGCCGAGATCGTCGCCAGCGTCCCTTCCCCTCCCGGGAGCCCCACCTCGCCCGAGGCCCTGCCCCCGCGCAGGCTCACCGCGGCCAGCGACGCCGTCTTCGCCTACGGCCTGGGCACGGGCGCGGTGAGGCTGCTGGCCCGCGAGGGCGGCAACGCCGTCCGCGCGCTGGCGAGGGGCCACAAGGCGCCGCTCACCGACCTCGCGTTCGCGCCGGCGGCGAAGGGGGCCGCTCCCGGAGCTCTCCTGCTCGCGACGGCCGACGAGGACGGCTGCGTCGGCGTCTGGACCGTGGAGCTGCGCGGGGGGTCGCTCGACGTGGCCCGGGCCGCGCTCTTCAGCGGAGGCGCGGCAGAGGGGGGCGCCGCGGGCGCGCCTGGGAGGGTCGGCGGCCGCGTCGCCTGGCACCCGACGACGCCGGGGCTGCTGGCGGCCTCCGTCGGCGCCGAGGGCAGCTCCGTCTTCCTGATCGACTGCGCTGCGGTCGCAGAGACGGCCCCGGCCACGGACGAAGCCGCGACGCCGGCGCTCGAGCTCGACGCGGGGCCGTTGCCCGCGGGCGTCGCTTTGCTTCCCGGAAACTCCGCCTCCTCGTTCCCCGCGGTCACCGCGCTCGCCTTCTCCCCCTCGGGATCGCACCTCGCCGCGGGGACCCTGGAAAACTGTGCCCTGCTGTGGGCTCTGCCCGGAGGCATCGACGCCGAGGACGCCGTGGACGCCGCCGCGGCGGCGAGGCCGCCTTCGAGCCTCGCGCTGGGACCCCCACGCGACGACGTGGAGGTCGTCGGCCGGCGGATCCCGGTCGAGGTCGAGTTCGTGCCCTGCCCCGGTCCGCCGACGCTCCTGGCGCGCCGAGGCCCCGTGCTCTCGCTCTTCGACGCGGCGAGGGCCGCGAGGTCCGCCGACGGGGCGGGGAGCAAGGTTGCGGAGCTGACCCTCGTGGGCGAGGACCGACGCGGCGCGCTTGGCCTGTCGTCGCTCGCCGTCGCCGCCGCGCCCTCCGCCGCCGCCGGCTCCGCGCCGCTCCCGCCGCTCGCGGTGGTCTCCGTCCCGGAGAGGAAGATGCTGATCGCGGTCACCCTCTCGAAGGAGGGGCGCGAGTTCGCTGCCGTGGCGGTGTTCAAGGTAGCCGCGCCCGTGCTGTCGGCGGCATTTGTCCCGCCCGCGGCGGCGGCGCTGGAGGCCGAGGACGGAGCGGCGGCGGCGGCGGCGCCCTCGGCCGTGGCGTCGGCGGCGGCCTCTTCCTCGTCGTCGGCCCTCTCCGTCCCGCATTGGGCGCAGCTGCTCGCGGCGCAGCGGGATGCCGTGCAGGTCTTATCCCTCGACGCCGCGGCCTGCTCCGCCGCGGCGGACGGGGGCGCCGCGGCCAAAGGGGCGGCCGAAGCCGCGGCCAAGGCCGCCGCGGCGAGGAGGGCAGCCTCGAGGAAGCTCGGCGGCAGCGCGATGCTTTCGGCCTCCAAGGAGCCTGCCTCCTGCCCCGCTCCCGCGCCCGCGGCGGCGCTCCCCGCCCCGCTCGCGAGGCTTCTGACCCCGTCGGCGCTCGCCCGGGCGTCCTCCGCGGCGTCCTCGGGGCCGGCGTCGCCCGCCTCTGTGGCGGCGGAGGCTCTGCCGAAGCCGGCCGCCGCCGTCAAGCTCGCCAGGGCGGCGGCGGCGGCGGCGCCGGTCGCTGCTGCTTCGGCTCCGGCTGCTGCTGCAGCTGCTCCTTCCCCCAGGACAGCAGCAGCACCAGCAGCACCAGCGGCGTCTCTCTCCTCGGCGTCCGCGGCGTCGATCATCGCCGAGATCAAGGCCGAGGGAGCGCGCTCGGCCGCGGCAGCAGAGGCCGCGGCCGCCCGCGCCGTCGCCGCCGCCTCTGCCGCCGCGGCGGAGGACAGGGCCCTGCTGCTCGCGACTGAGCACGCGGCGCTCGAGAAGCTCCTGGCCGGCGTCTCGGCATCCGTCAACCGGGACCTCCCGGCCCGCATCGAGGAGATAGTCAAGAGGGAGGTGAAAGCGGCGGCCGGCGAGCGCGGCGGCGGCGGCGGCGAGAGCGCTGCCGCTGCCGCTGCCGCGGCGGCGGCGACCGCGGCGGCCAAGGCCTCGTCCGCGGCGGTCACCGAGGCCATTAACGACCTCGATCTCGCCTCCGCGGCCTCCTCCGCCGTCGCCTCGGCGCTCCCCGCCGCCCTCTCGGCGGCCCTGCCGGCGGCAGTCTCGGCGGCCCTGCCCGAGGCGCTCTCGGCGGCCCTGACGCCGGCGCTCGCCACCGCCGTCGAAGGCTCGCTGCTCCCGGCCTTTGAGAGGTGCTGCAGGGAGATGTTCGCGCAGGTGCAGTCCGCGTTCGCCGGGGGGCTCGCCGAGCACCTGGCCGCGGCGGGCGGAGTCGCGCGTGCGAACGTTGAGGCGCTGCGGGAGAGCGTGGAGAAGCTGGGACAGATCTCCGCTGCCGTCGAGAAAGCCGGGGCCCCCGAGAGGGGGGGCCGCGGCGCTGCTGCGGCTGCGGCTGCGGCTGCGGCTGCGGCTGCGGCTGCGGCCGCGGCTGCGGCTTCGGCTGCTTCCAGCAAGGGCAAGGCGCCCGCTGCCGCCGCTGCCAGCAGCAACAGGGGCAAGGCGGCAAAGCCCTCGGCGCGGACGAGGGGCGGGGAGGCGAGCAAGGCCGCCTTCCAGGAGCTGCTCGGGAGCTCGGTGTCCGTCGAGGAGGAGAAGAAGGAGGAGGCGAAGGAGCCCTCCCCTCCCGAGACCAAGGAGGAAGCAGAAGAGAGGGAGGAAGCAGAGGAGGGGGAGAAGGAGGTCGAGGCCGTGGTCGAGGCCAGGGAGGCCGAGGCGGCGGCCGAGGAGGAAGCCGAGGCGCTCGCCGCTGCTGCCGCTGCCGCTGCCGCTGCCGCGAAAAAAAAGGAAGCGAAAACGTCGGAGGAGGACGACTTCGCCCCCGACGACCCCAAGGCATCCCTGCGCAGGCTCGTATCGGAAAGGCTCTACGGCCAGGCCTTCGAGGCCGCGCTCGACCTTTCCGACGTCGCCGTCGTCGAGTGGCTCGCGACCGAGGTCGCTCCTTCCGATGCGCTCGCCGAGGACGCCGAGGACCCTCTGTCGCAGCCCGTGCTGCTCGCGCTGTTGCAGCAGCTCGGATCCGACCTCTCGGAGTCTTCCTCTGACGACGGAGTCCTGGCCACCAAGCTGACGTGGGTGCGAGAGGCCGCGAGGGAGCTCGACGCCGAGGCGCTTGGCCCGGCGCTGGCGCCGCACGTCAGGCCGATCCTCGCGGCGCTCGTCGCCGAGCTGAGGAAATTGATGGCGGTTGGGGGCGGGCACGCCGACGCGGCGAGGGCGGCGGCGCAGGTGGTAAACTCCGTGCTGCACCAGTGCTCTTGAGTTTGGGGGAGTTCGGAGGAGGAGGAAGGGTGTGGGGGGGGTTGGGGGAGAGAAAGAGAGAGAGAGAGAAAAGATAGAGACGAAGCAAGCAAAGAGGAGAGAGAGAGAGAGACAAAAATAAAGATGAGAAGTGTCAAAATTTTTCATGATTTTTCATCTTCCATTGTTTCCCTTCACGCCAGAGTTAAATACACCCCGAGGGCAAGCGCCAGCATCGCCGCAGCCACCGCGCCGGCAGAGGCGAGTGGCACGGGGGATATCGAAGATGTCGCTCTCGCTGAGGAAGGCGCTGCTGGCGCCCTCGCCGCGGCCGTCGCTGCTCCCGTCGCCGCTGCTGCTCCTCTCCCCGGCTGCCGTTCCTGCTCCTGCTGCCTCTGCCGCGCCGACGACGACGACGACAGCGAAGCAGCCGCGCCGGCGGCGCTCGCGCCCTCGGCCCTCCCCTCGGCGAAAACCAGGTCCTCGGGGGCCAAGTCGTTTCTCCCGCAGAGCTGCGCCGCGGCGTCCAGGGCGCCCTCGCCGTCGGCCCTGTCTCCTTCCCCTCCTCCGTCGCTGCCGCCGCCTCGTTCGCCGCCCTCGCCGCCGCCGTGCCTCCTCGGCGGGGGCAGAGCGAGGTCCCCTCCGAACACCAGCGCCGCCGGCGCCGAGCTCCCGCCGCCGCCGCCGGGCAGCAGGGGGAAGAGCACGCGGCGGGCCAGCGGGACGACGACGGGGGAGCCGGTTGGAGGCGGCGAGAGCAGCAGCGGCGCTGGCCGTCCTTCTTCGCGCCCTCCTTCTTCTTCCTCTGCCTCCGCTTCGGCCTCCTCGACCGCCGCCGCCGCGCGGGCCCGCACCGTCGCCCCCACATCCGCAGCCAGGGCCTCCACGGCCTCCCGAACGCTGTCATGCTCAAAGATGGTGGCGCGTGCCTCGACCCAGCCCTCGAGGCGGAGAGTGCCCGCAGAGTCGGTGTCGTCGCCGTCGTCGCTTTCGTATTCGTCGTTGTCGCTTTCGACTCGCGAGCACGACACCGCGGGAGGCAGCAGCACCACCTCCCTCGCGCCACCAGCTGTGTCCGGCTCGCCCAGCTCCCCCAGGGAGTCCGCGATGGATGCGTCGAGGTCCAGGGGCCGCGGGCGCGCCCCGGCGCCGAGGGCGACGCTCCGCCGGGCGCGGGCGGCCTCGGCCCCCGCGACGGCCGAGAGGAGGGCCGAGAGCGGCCTGCTCCCCTTCTCGCCCTCCTTTTTCGAAAAAGCGTCCACCCGCGCCGCGACCGAGTACAGCGCGCGCAGACTGACGAGCCTCTGGAGCAAGGGGGCGAAGCGAACGTCGGCATGGCGCAGCGCAGGGGACGCGCCGGGAGCGACGACCTCCCTGGCCGCGACGCGGCCCCGGCTCGAGGCGTCGGCGCCGAGGAGGACGCCCCCTCCTCCGCCGCCGCCGCCCGGGCTGCTCCCGAGGCGGCAGCCGCCGGAGGCGGCGCTGATACGGACGGCCTCTCTCCAGGCAGAGAGCAGGGAGGTCTCGGCCCCGGCGGCGGCGAGGCCGCCGGGCGCGAAGAGAAAGAGGCCGATGACGGAGAGACCTCCCGGGAGCACCAAGGAAGCTTGGCGGGCGTGTTCCGCGACAGATTCGGCGGAAACGGAAACGGAGGCTGTTGATGCTGCGTTGCTGCCTCTCGAGAGACGCACGGGCTCGAATCCCTGCGCGGAATATAGAAGTTTGGATGAAAGCGGTCGAGTCAGGGATGGGGAATGAAAGGGAGCAAACTTTGTCTGAGTTTGTTGTGTTGACTAACCCTAAATGAAGAAATGACTAGCCCTTGATTTCTTTCTCTCCAACTTCTCAAACACAAAGCTCCCTTACGCCGACAGCTGGGGTTGGAATAACCGCGACAACGAGGTCGCGCTTGGAGCCGCACCTCCCCACGACGAGGCCGACCTGTTTTCGGGGGGTTGACGGGAGAGACGTTGGGAAGGAAGAAGAGGTTGTACGGGAGAGCGAGAGCGAGAGATCGAGAGCAAGGCGTTCATTGGTCATCAACCGACCGACCTCGCCTCTCGCGACTCACCTGCTTTTGCTGGCCCTCTTCGATCAGGGCGTCGAAGTGGACCTGCACGAGCTCGTCCGAGGTCAGGGACAGCACCATGGTCAAAATTCCAGTGAAAGAAATAACTAGAAAGAGGCCAAGAGAAAGAATTGATCGTTGCCTTGTTTTTTTCCTTCACTTCTGGTAATGTTCTGCTTCTTTTTCCAAGGAGTTGGCGTCGCTTTACCATCCTCCCGCGGAGCGACTTCCACAGCTTCTCCGTCGAGATGCAGGCGCGCATCGGCGTTCCGGCGCGGGTGGGCAGAGGCATCGGCGGAGCGACGCCTCTTAGGGAGAAGCCCGCCGTAGAGACGCCGGCGATGCGAGCCCGGCCCCGACCCCGAAGTTCTTCGCTGGTCGTCTCGGCCAACAAGAAGAGCGCCCCGCCCTCGACAACCTACGCCCCGAGGCCGCCCGGGCCCCCCTCGACAGCCCTCCCGGGTGGCGGCGGCTCCTCTTCGAGCCCGCCGAGAACTCCTCCGCCGCAGCACCTCGACGACCCCATCGCGATCGCCGCGTCGGCGACCCGCACCCTCGCCGTCCCCGACAGAGCACGGAGCGGCGGAGGAGGAGAGGAGGACCTCTCCCTCGACGCCTACATGCGCCTGCCGCCGTCGGCGTACGCTGCCCTCGACCCTGACCTCATCCGCCGCGGCTGTGGCGGCGGCGGCTCTCCGCTCTCTTCCTCTTCCGAGCCCTCCCCTCCCTCCTCGGTCCCCATCGCCTTCTTCACGCTCGCCATCCCGCGCGCCTCGATGCTCGGGATCTGGCTCGAGCCCGTCATCAGCGTGCGCGTCGAGGGAGCGAGCAGCCCGAGCCCGAGCGGCCCGGAGGAGGGGAGAAGCGGCAGCGCGGGAGGAGCAACCCGCCACGACCGCGTCCGGCTCGTCTCGACTGCCTGCGACCTCCGCGGCTCGCCCGCCGTCCAGAGGCTGCGCATCAACGAGGTCTTCGCGCTGCGGTTCGAGGCAGTGCTGACGTGGACGGCGGGAGGCGCCGTCTCGGCCAGGGTGCGCACCGAGGTGTGGGCAGAGCCCGTCGGCCTCTTCAGGTTCGTGCCCCGCGGCGCCATCGTCGCCGCCGGGGACGCGCTTCTGAGGGGCCTTACGGGGGCCCTGCTTCCCTCTTTCTTGGGGAAGCTGGGCAAAGACTACGAGAGGTGGTCTGGGGATCCCGCGGTGAGGGCGGCGAGGCAGGCGATGGCGAGGGATGCCGAGGAGGGAGAGGAGGAGAGGAGGAGAGGAGGAAGCGCTGCTGCCGCAAAATGCTGAATTAAAACAAAAACGTCTTCTTTTTCTTCCTCCTTTCTCTCTTCGCCACCGTTTCTTCCTGTCTTAAGCCCCTGTAAGAAATCCTCTTCCTGTCTGCTCAAAAAGGAATGGAACCCTTTCCGAGTGCTCTTCCTTTTCCTTCGTTTTCTGTTCTGTTTTACAAAATCACCTTTCGAGTCCGCGCACGAAGTCCCCGGCGCCCTCGCCCAGCGCGAACATCAGCACCGCTCCGGCAGTCGCGACGTTGAGCGACTCCATCTCACCTGCCATGGGGATCGAGACCGAGGAGACGGACGAGGAGGAGCGGGAGGAGGAGGAGGAAGAAGAGCTGCAGCTCGCTAGGAGCGCGGCCCTCCCCTCGTCGCTCAGGCCGCTGCCCTCGGAGCCGAGCACGAGGCAGATCCCTCTCCCGCTCCGCTCCTCCCTCCGGCCCGAGCCCGAGGGGAGAGGCGGGGGCCACCCGCCTCCCCCCTCCTCCCGGGGCTCCGCGACAAGGAAGTCCAGCCCGGCCGCCCTCGCGACCTCTACCAGCTCGCCCCAGCCGCTCCCGCCCCTCGGGCCGCGCACGGGCAGCCTCCACGCGGCGCCGCGCGCGGCGTGCAGTGCCTTGTCGCCCCAAGGGTCTGCCGTGCCGGGCAGGCAGTAGAGCCCGTCCCAGCCGAGGGCCAGCGCCGAGCGCGCGAGCGTGCCAACGTTTCCCGGGTCCTGCACGCCGTCGAGGGCGAGCAGCCTGCGCGGGAGTACGAAGGGCGGGGGACGGGCAACTTCCTCCTGTCCTCCTCCTCCTCCTCCTCCTCCTCCTCCTCCTCCTCCTCCCTCTGTCGACGGCGGCGGCGGCATCGTCGTCGGCGGCGGGGGAACAAGGAAGGTCGCCTCTCGGGGCAAGTCGACGACCGCCACGGCGGTCAGCGACGTGCTTCCCTTCGCCGTCGTCGCCAGCCCGGCGAGCCTCGCCAGCACCTCCGCGGGGGCGCGGAGCGTGAGCAGGGCCGGAGGGACCCCCTCCGGCACGTCGGCGTCGGGGGCGAGGAAGAGCACGCGCGGCGGGAGCGGTTTCTGCTCTGCTGCGCCTTTTCGACCTCCTTTTCCGCTTCCGCCGCCGCGGCAGACCTCGGAGATGATCGTGTCCCCGGCCAGCAGCGTTGCCCCGGCCTCCGAGCGCTCTGTAGGAGAAGTGCGGAGCTTGGCGCAGTATTTCACTGTGCAGTTTTGTGGTGGGTGCGTTTTCGGCGTTTTCATGGGGTTGGCAAATGAAAGGTTCAAAGCAAAGGTTTAGATCTAGCCAAAACGTCAAACTAAAGACTAAAAAACTATTGGCGAAAGAACGAAAGAGAACGGCGTCCGCTTTCCTTGCTCTTACCAAAGGGGTTTGAAGGAGACGTGATGAGCGTTCCCTCGGGTGGAGTGCGAGGGGCTGCGGCGTCTGCGGCGGCGGAGGAGAAAGCGGGCGCGGAGAAGGGAGAGGCCGAGCCGCCCCTCCCTCGGCCTGCAGCGGCGGCGACGCAGCCGCTCCCTGCGGGCGAGCTCCAGGATAAAAGCCTGCTCGACCTCGAGAGCCCGGAGATGCTCCTTTCTCCTGCGAGAGCGCATCGAGCGGGTAAAGGGAGTGCCAATCGCATCGAAGCCGACGGCGGCGGGGACTTTTTTTTTTTTTTTTGAGGGAGGGGGTCGTCGAGGAAGGAAAAGAAGTTGTCAAAACGTCGCCGTTGGCCATCTGAATTGGAGTGAGGCTGGCCCTCTTCTTCCAATCCTTCCTATCTCTCTCACCGCTCTCGCCAGGGACGCCTGAGAGCCAGCTGCAGCTTGTCGCATTGTAATGAGCCGGATCGAGCGCGACAGGAGGACGAGAACGGGCGTGTTGATGCTCAACATCGACTCGACAAATAGTCACAAAAATCCTCCACCAAGTGGACAATTTTTCGTCTTCGTCGTCGAGCTCCACTTTTTTTCGGCTGAAGCACAGCGAGCGCGGAGTCCTTTTTTGCACGACGGCGATACGATGGCACTCTGAGGCGGTTTCAGCTTCTCTCCCTAAACGACCAGAAGAATGATCTCCGGAACTCGTTCGAAGGCTGAGACCAGGCCGCCGCGCAAGAGGCCGCGAGCCGCTTCCTCTTCTTCTTTGGCCGATGTCACCGATGTCGCCGGCGATGAAACTGAAAAAAACGAGAAGCACGCCGCGTTCGCTCTCGTCGAAGGCAACCGGAAGCGCTCCCGCGGCTGGCCTGCATCTCTGGCAACCCGCGCAGCCGAACTTTGCAAGGTAAGAGGAGAGCGGAAAATGCGAGGAAAGAGGGAAAGAGGGATAAGAAGAAGGAGCAGGAGAGAGAGAGCAAGGGCAAATTGGCATCAAGCGCGCCGCCGACGAGGAAAAAAAACAAAAAACTCAACCTCCCTCCCTTCTCACTCACTCTCCCCCCGCAAACAGGCCCTCTCCTCTCGCCTCCTCCTCGGCTCCGGCGATGGAAGCCTGACACTCGAAGATAGGAATGCCCGGGACCAGGAACGGGTGGGTGAGGAAAAAAAGCACGCCCCCTCGAGCGGCAGTCCTCCTCCTCCTCCTCCTCCTCCTCTTCCTTTGACTGCCGCCGCCGCGGCCCCCCTCGCAAACGCTCTGGCCTTCCCCCGCAACAGCAACCGCAGGGCCGCGCTGCTCCTCCTACCTCCCACCGCGAGCAGCACCATGAGAGCTCCGACCGCGACCCCCAGCACGCTGTCGCCGGCCGCGGAGGCGCCCCGCGCCTCGCCTCCGCCGCCGGCTGCTGCTGCCGCGGCGGCGGCACAGCGGGCGCCGACAGAGCGTCCGCCACCGCCGCTCCCGCTGCCGCTGCTGCTGCCGCTGCCGCCGCTGCCTGCTTCTTCTGTCCCTCAGACATCTCAGCTGACGAGGCCGCGCTGGCCGACTCCCGGCGGAGCGGGACGAGTCTCGCGGGCGGAGGCCCTCAGAGGCGGCGGCGGTGGATGCGGGAGCTTGAGCGGTCTCTCCGCTCCTCCTCCTCCTCCAGCGCAGCAGCTCTCTCGAGAGGAAGCCCCGAGCCCTCCCGTTGCCGCCGCCGCCGCTCCTCCTCCTCGTCGCCTTCATCCTCCTCCTCCTCCTCCTCCTTCTGCCGAGGCGGAGGCGGAGGCGAGAGCGAGAGCGAGAGCATGAGCTGAAAAGCAGCCCGCCGCCCCTCCGCTGCTCTTCGAGAGGCCCAACTCCTCCTCTTCCTACTCCTCGCAGCAGCAGCGCCCCTCTTCTTCATCGTCGAGCGGGAAGGCCGGCGGCGGCGGCGGCGGCAGCGGCGGCGGCAGCTTCGTCAGGAGAGTCAGCTTCGCCCTCGACGGCGACGACGGGAGCTGGAGCAGAGCTTCGTCTCTGGCCTCGCTGGCGCCGGCGGCGTGGCTGCCTTCCGGGTGGACCCTCTCTTCGAGGCGGCCGAGGCAGAGCGATGAGCAGCAGCAGCGGCAGCGGCAGCAGCGCCAGCAGCATCAGCAGCGGAAGCAGCAGCAGGGAGGGCTCCCCCCTCTGGCACCCGGAAGGAGGCAAAATTTATCCGAAGCAGCCTCGGTTGAGGAGGAGGCGTCGAGGAGCCCCTCCGCGACAGTGAGAGGAGGGGGAGCAGGAGCAGGGGAGAACCACCGCCGCTCGACGACGAGGAGGACGCAGGCCGCCATCGCTGCGGCCCTGCACCTGCCCCGCAGGCTCACCTTCTCCTCGAAAGCGGGAAGGGGAAGCGAAAACGGCAGCGGAAAAGACGGCGGCGGAAGCGAGCTTTTCCCTTCCCCGCTCTCCCCGCGCACCCTCTCCTCGCTCGAGTCCGAGGAGCAGGCTTATCGCGAGGCCTTCCTCAACGCCAGGCTCGCCGGGGCCTGGGCCGGAGGGCGGGCCCCATGGGCTGCGCTGGACTTTAACGGGCTGGAGCTCCTGGTCGAGGGTGGAGTAGGAGAAGGAGCACAAGCAGGAGGAGAAGAGGAGGAGGAGCGGCAAAACAGGGCCGCCACCGCCGCCCGCCGGGCCGCCGCCCACCGCGCCGCCGCGGCGGGGGCGGCGAGGGACGCGCTCGTCGCCGCGAGGGGCCCGACGAGGGCCCGTCTCCTCGGGGAGGAGCTCGAGGTGGAGTGGGCGCACCTGGAGCGGCTCAGGAGGCGCAACTTCGCCGCCGGGGAGCGGGGAGGGGTCTTGAAGTCGAGCCGGAGGTGGAGCGCTGGGAGCGGGAGCGACGGGAGGGAGGGACCACCTCCTCCTCCTCCTTCTTCTCCTTCTCCTTCTCCTTCTCCTTCTCCTCCTTCTCCTCTCGTCGCTGGCCCTTCTCCTCCTCCTCCTCCTCCTCCCGCTTCCCCGACGGACCAGGAGGTCCTCGAGCAGCTCTTCTTTTGAAAGCAGAAGCCTGATGACTTTCGTTGTTCGTTGAAAAGAAGAATAAAAACTTTTTGTTGTATTGTGTTTTTTCGTTTGCAATTTAACTTCCCCCCCCGAAATCCGACTCTCTCTCTGAGTCTCTCTCTCTCTCTCTCTCTCTCTCTCTCTCTCT
>Ga0114918_10001838_pt1 | contig 19039 bp, 15 predicted proteins | sample LantaG_FD_87015 | JGI IMG/M metagenome (GOLD analysis project Ga0114918, IMG submission 87015) | Deep subsurface microbial communities from Baltic Sea to uncover new lineages of life (NeLLi) - Landsort_02402 metaG | ecosystem: Environmental > Aquatic > Marine > Oceanic > Sediment | place... | reverse complement strand
GGTACATGCGTACATGACTCCCGGAGAGTATGCTACTATGACGTTCAATTATGACCAGCATTACCTTCCGGATGATGCTACCACTCGCGAGATCTTTCCTGGGCCATTTGGCGCATGGATCGTCTCGACCACGCAGCCGATCCCAGCACCCGGCGCTCTTCTGCTTGGGAGCATGGGTGTTGGCCTTGTCGGCTGGCTGCGAAGGCGCAGAACGCTGTAGGAGTTAATACCGGAATACGAGTTTAATAAGGACTGTGAGTTTCGTATTTGCGGTTCTTCTAAGCCTCTACCCGCTCTATCACTGCTCTTTTAGTAGCGGGGGTAGGGGTTTTTTTGCACTTTAACTCGAAGGCCATTTGTAGCTTTGCTCGTTGAGCCAAGTCGCAGCACTTCCGGCAATAAATAGCCCGTTTTGATGCATTTTGCTGCTGAGGTTAGAAGAAAACAAAAGGATCCACCGAAAACATATCCTTGGCGCTTCTGCTCTGTCGAGATATAATTCCCTAATCAAGGCCCTCCGGCCTTGCAGCAAGGCGGGGGATTGCCGGAAATTCAAAATTTGAGAAAGGAGAAATTACGATGAGAACAATTCTGCTATGTGTTTCGATTTGCCTGCTTGCGATTTTCGCTGGAGGTGCGGCTAAGCAACCGGCCAAAAAAGCTGTTAAGATGCAGTACGTGGAGACTGACACCGGACGGTGGCTTATTCACGATATGAATCGGCCTGCGCCGGCCGTGGTCGAGCCAGGCACAGAGAGCACGCCGAGTAAAGCCGTCAAAGCCCCATCCGACGCGATCGTTTTATTCGATGGTACAAATTTGTCGCAATGGACCGACACCAAGGGCAATACGACAAAATGGATTCTGGCCGATGGCTATATGGAGTGCGTCAAAGACTCAGGCTACATCCAGACTAAGCGCCAGTTCGGTTCGTGCCAGTTACACGTTGAGTTTGCAACACCCGCTAAGGTTCAAGGTTCCAGCCAGGGGCGGGGCAACAGCGGCGTGTTTCTGATGGGACAATACGAGGTACAGGTTCTTGATTCCTACGACAACAGGACCTATGCCGACGGCCAGTGTTCGGCGCTATACGGCAGGGCTGTTCCGCTTGTAAATGCCTGCCGAAAGCCGGGCGAGTGGCAATCGTATGATATCATTTTCCACAGGCCGACTTTCAATGATAACAAGATTGTCAGGAAGCCGACATTCACCATACTTCACAATGGTGTGCTCGTCCATGACCATGTCGAGCTGCAGGGAGGTACCGGCTGGGATGGCCCACATGCTATATCCGACTTCCGGCCGCATGGCGACAAAGGGCCAATCTCGCTGCAGGACCACGGCAACCCGGTGAGATACCGTAATATCTGGATTCGGGAGCTTGCCGACTAAAAAAGCGGACAAACCAACGCATTAAAAACCGGGACCTTCCTATTAAACAGCAGGTCCCGGCGTTGTTTTGTCTCAGGTAAAATCGTACTGGCTATTACGATTTTCACCGGGTATCAATTCCGAATAATTTATTGCTGGGTATAATGTTGTGTCAATACATCCTCAAGCCTGCCCGGAAACGCCGCCTCGATTTGCTCAAGATTCCTTAGACCGAAAATCCAGGCGATGGCTACCGGATCGGCCCTGTAATCGGTATGGCCTTCATAGAATCCGTACCGCATTATGTAATACGGCAACATCTCGCTGATATAAATGTGTGAAAGCTTCTTTAACATAGCAGCCATTTGATCTTCTGTAAGGTCAGGATATTTCTCCTGGAGGAATGCCTTCTCGTGCTGATTAGGCTGCCGCCATATCTCGATTTGAAACTTCCCCAGAATTTCATCTTCGAATAGAGATTCCTGCCAGCCCTTCGTACCTTCGGCCTTTACTAACACCTTTTGCCCGTTATACAAAATGTATTCAAAAGACCCCCAGAACCTACCCATTCTGTTCAATTCGACATCTCTGAGTATCATATTCCAGATATGAAACAGCGGCCCTGCCGTTTGCGGGTGCCTCAGGCCAAGCTGTTCGACCAGGCGGTTGTCACCCTTAAGGACGGAGATAATATCTTCATCGTCAGACATGAATCCGGCACCGGACGACCTTCCAGGCCGGCCTATCTCGGCGATTTCCACGATGGACCGGCCCGCTATTATTTTTGTCCGGCTCAATTCCGCCTCCGAGTGAAGGCCGGTTCGGGCCAGTGCGGGAAAGTCGCCGGCATCGATTTCAAGCTGCCGGCCTTTGCCCCACTGATTCTGTTTGTAATTCAAAGGCTTGCCGTTCTCAACCGTTACTGGGACAATCGCATATTTTCCATCTTTTGTAAAAGCCGTTACGACTTCAACTGTGTCTAATGTTGTATGCGGCGAAAGAATATCCGGTTTGGTATCGAGCGTCGCCGGGTAGCAGGGATACACGTTCTGACCACAATAAACCTTCTCGGGAGGCATTTTTCCTGAAGCTTTGTTCGAGCTTGGCTTATCTTCGGTAACTCTATTCGATTTAATTTGATCCAGTATCCAGGCCGCCTGCACTCGGACATGACCGGCTTTATTTTTTAGAGCATCGGTGAGCGGCTCGATAACTTTCTCGGAGTTTATCTTTGTCAAAGCGACAGCCGTCTCATCGCGGACCATCCAATCGGCATCCGCCAACGCTTTGATTAACGGCTTGATCGCATTTTCGGATTCGATTCTTCCCAGCACACACGCCGCCTGCCAGCGGGCACGACTGTTTTTGTCTTTCAATGCCGCGATGAGCCGCTCAACGGCCGGTTCGCCGATTTGAAGTAGAGCTTCACGCGAATTGAGCCGGACGAGCCAGCTTTCGTCCTTCAGGGCACCGATGAGACTCTCGGCGGCATTCTCAGCTTTGATCTGGCCAAGCGACCGTGCGGCTGCTGCGCGAACGTATTGGTCCTCGTCACTGAGTGCCCGAACGAGGGCGTCGGCCCCTTTCTTATCACCAAGCATACCAAGAGCCTGGGCACATTTCCACCGGACAAACTGATTTTTATCTCTCGATACCCGGGAAAGTACCTCAGCGGCTTCTTTTGGTTTCAGCTCCGCCACGGCCAGGACGGCCGAGCCGCGAACATACTGATTCAATCCGGTATCCTCGACCGACTTAACCACTGCTTCAACAGCCCGCTGCGATCTAATCTTCGCCAAAATATCCACAGCCCTTGCGTGAACGCTCCAGGGCTTGATGCTTCTGTCTTGCAGCGTACGGATAAGAGGTTCGACCGCAGGCTCTCCGATTTGTACAAGAGCATCGACCGCGTTCTGCCAGTCTCCCTGCCCAAGCTTGCCGATCAACTCATCGACCTTTTCCCTTCTACCGGCATCTGCCGCAAATCCTCCGGCAACGAACACCAGCAAAACCACCCACCCCAAAAACAAACGTTGCACTGCCGTCATTATTAATGCTCCTTTCACTCAGCTTGTTCCGGGCACACTGCGAACCCAACCTAAACGTCACGATATCAGATAGGACGCTCGAACATTCCATACGGTTGACAGACAATAAATTTCTTGTGCGAGATTTCCATACTACCATCACCTTAGAGCTATTAGCAGTAGAATAGAACGGGCGGAATCTTTCATCTGTTTCACTTCCGAGCTTTTGCCCCCGTCCCGATCAGCATATACGTATAAATACGTATTTTGAGAGGGGAAAAGCTTATTACATTATATAATAATTACTAATAGCCGATATGGAATTAGAGCATTAAATGTGCGAGAGATTCTTCGATTGGATATAACGCTGCAATGACGGTTAAATCCGCATCATATCGGACACACGGCTCTTTATAGATGTCATCGATAAAAAAATGATAGGCTTTCGAAAAAAACTGGAGAGCACAATGGCAGAAAACATGGTCAGAACACTTCCCGGTGAATTGGCCGAAAGCCAGATTAGAGATACTTGCTCTACTGCTCTGAGAACTACCTCACAGATCTGGCTGAAGGCCGGGGATATAATGAGTAGAGATGTCGCCGCTATCAGTCCGCAAAGCACTGTAGTTTCGGCCGTAAGGATAATGTCGAGTAACAAAATATCCTGTCTTATTGTTACAGAAAATGGGCGTTTATCAGGAATTGTTACAGAGACGGACATCCTTAAAAGAGCCGTCACCGGCGGAAATGATTTCCGTAAGATGATAGTCAAACAAATTATGTCTTGCCCTGTCCGGAGTATTCCTTGCGATCTTTCGGTCATGGAAACCAGCAAAATCATGGAAGCCGAGAACATCAGGCGACTTGTGGTTATGGAGGACGAACGCTTCGTCGGCATCATAACACAAACCGACATGGTTCAAGCTCTGGCATCTTATTCCATCTCGCAGGAAGTGTCGGGAATAATGACGAGTAATGTGGCCGTTATAACCAGTTCCGCGAGCGTCAAAGAGGCGGCTGAGCTAATGGCTTCTAATGACATATCCTGTCTGGTCGCCATGGAAGAGGATGCTGTCGTGGGGATCTTTACGGAACGAGACCTTCTTAAAAGAGTCGTTGCGATGAAACGCAATCCGGCTCAGACCAGGTTGAAAAAAGTGATGTCTTCTCCGGTTGTGTCCGTCTCTCCCGATTGCTCGGTTCTAAGCGCCAACAAATTGCTGGAAAGGATAGGAATTCGTCGGCTCGTCGTTATGGATGATGAGACTCTGCACGGAGTGATAACTCAAACGGATATCCTGAAAGCCATCAAGACCAGACTGCAGGAAGAAGAAGAGAACTACTTCAGGCTTATGAGTAAGTCCAGCAATTGTATCTATACTATCGATCTGGATCTCAATACAACCTACGTTAATCCTGCATTCATGAAACTGCTGGATTTGACCGACCCGGACGAGCTGATAAACAAGCCGTTTTTGCCGGAGCGGTTTTGGAATAATCCTCAGGAGCGAGAACAGCTTTTGGACCGGTCAAAGAACACAAGCATGGTGGTCAAGGAGTTGAATTTGAAAACCGCCAACGGCCGCAGACTGTTCGTGACTCTCTTTTCGACCTGCACCAAGAACATCAAAGGCGAGATTAGCGGATTTCAGGGTGTCCTTTACGATGTCACTGCACAAAAGGAGCTGGCAAGCCTCAAAGAAGTACAGCAACAATTACACAGAAGCGAGTACCTGCTGAGAGGAGTTCTTGAATCCACCTCAGACGGGATTCTGGTGATCGATGAAAAAGGCCGGGTGAGCCGCATGAACAAGCGATTTGCACAGCTTTGGGATATTCCCGAAGAGCTGGTTCAGCAGCCGGATAAAGAGAGATTGTTCGAACATATTAGCTCCAGGCTGAAGGATCCGCCGGCGTTTCTTGAGAAGCTGCAGGCTCCCGATCTTATCCGTGAGCAGAGTCTCGACGTCCTGTACTTGAAGAAAGGCAAGGTTCTGGAAATACATTCTACGCCTTTGATCCGAGAAGGAACGGGTACTGTACAGATTTGGAGCTTCCGGGATATCACCATGCACAAGAAGGCGCAGGAGAATCTCGTGTGCACATAGTAACTTCAGCAGGGAGTTCGACGAGACATTTCTGATAAGCCAAGGCGCCGTTAGACTTCCAGCGGGTCGGCGTTGTTTGTAAATGGTATCGAAAGCCAATTCCATGCCCCCCGCAGGATAGAAATCTATCTGCAAAGCTAAGACGCGAAAACAACCTCTTAAGGCCAAAAAGATCCGCCTTGATGTTGTACTTCAGATCGGTTATATTCTATGTCGATTTATCAACATGGCGTTATTCCGCAGAGGTATCAAGTTACTGCCTCCGCGACTTAAGTATCGTGATATTTAGTTGATGTAATAGAAGCGAGGTGACTTATCCAGTCAATGGAGACCTTGTATGAATTTGCGTAAGCGTGTACGCGAAATAGTAGATGTTGCCAAGCCGGGTGACAGCTTTAGCAAAGCCTTCGACATATTCATCGTCACGCTGATCAGCTTGAATGTTGTCGCCCTGATTCTGGAATCTGTCAAAAATATTCAGGCTTTCGTTCCTTGGCTGTTCAGTATCTTTGAATTTGTCTCGGTAATAATATTCTCGCTGGAATACGTTGCGCGTGTTTGGTCAAGTGTCGAAATACCGACATACCAAAAGCCTGTAAGCGGACGGCTGAGATTCATGGTTACGCCGCTGGCCGTAGTGGATTTGCTCGCCATTCTTCCGTTTTATCTGCCCTTTACCGGTATCGATTTGCGTTTCCTCAGAATCCTGCGAATGATGCGTATATTCCGTGTTGCCAAGCTTGGACGATATTCTCAGTCCCTGCAGATGCTGCAGCGAGTTATGGTGGCGAAAAAGGAACAACTCGTATGCTCGCTGTTTATTCTTCTATTGCTCGTAATTGTCGCTGCCTCCATGCTGTACTATGCGGAAAACGGCGTTCAGCCGGAAGTTTTTTCGAGTATTCCGGCATCTATGTGGTGGGCCACAGCCACGTTAACAACTGTGGGATACGGTGACGTATACCCGGTCACCGGGCTCGGAAAGTTGATGGCGTCCTTCATCGCGGTTCTCGGGATAGGAATGTTTGCTCTGCCGACGGGTATTCTCGGAGCGGGCTTCGTCGAAGAGATGAGCCAGCGGCAAAAAACGTCACGGTGCCCACACTGCGGAAAAGAAATTGTCGAAACTCGAGTTTCTTGATTATGTCACATTCATTGGAATTATGAACGTTACCTTGCTTACTTTAATTACAAGAGCGATTAGTTTGGAGATAGGTATCTATTTTCAAGCTGCACTAAGATTTAATATCTCAATCGCCTTATACAGCGTAATGAAAGCAAACCAATAGCGACCAGCACCAGGCTTGCGGGTGCCGGGATTTGCATAGTTCCAATGTAGTCAACATCATAATAGCAAACGATATCATCAGCCGGATTGGAAGTAGGCTGCATGCCAATGTCCCACGCGAGCGGCCAGTCAGAGGTCGATGCCCAGAAATTCATTCGCAGCGTAAGCGGTTCATCCGGTATGACACTGGAAGTTTCTGATATAAGTATATCCGGAAAAAGGTTCTGTCCGCGGATTTGATCCGGGTCCCAATACCACTGCACGGAATCGGCCGACCAAAGAATTTTGAAGGTATTGAATTCGGTCAGGTCCAACGTTGGAACTAAGGGATTTTCGCCCCAGTGATGAACCGAGTCGTAATAGCCGCTTCCGGGCGCTCCGAAATCATTCCAGGACGCAACAAAGACCCGATGCCCAATGCTTTCGGGTGGATTGTTGACCTGGTTCGACAGGAATTCAAAGTCAACCTCATCCGACCAGACCGGACTGCCATACGGCATGGCCTTATCCGTATACCCAAAAACAGATGATACCAGACCGCTGGATATAGGCGATCTGAGTCTCACTCGCACTTCTATACCAAATCCCGGGCCGCGCGAAAATGAAGTGTACGTGTAGATTTCATGGCCGAGGCAGGAGTTGCCCGGGTCGTATGGATTGTATGTATGATGCTCAAACGTTGCTATGCCTCCGGAAACGGTAGGGGCTTCCCTGAACCAGGTTTGGCCGATAGGCCAGTTACGATCCTGATAGCCCCATTTTGCCGGATCCAGGCTATTGCCGTCGAAATCATCCCAAAATGTCTCAGCGGCAAATAAATACGAATCACTTATAAGAAAAAAGGCCAGAATCAATATCAACAATGTGGGGAATAATTTGAAGTATTTCATTTTTGCCTCCTGTGCAATATGAACAGAAAATCCTTATCCGCCATGAAAGTACGACACGCCGAAGATGGCGAATTAACCATTCCCACTTTCTTTAAGTTCAACTTGCCACCTTCCTCAACGTCCTATAAAATACGGCTAAAATTAAGTTCTATCCAGATAAAACCTGGAATTTCCATTTTTTTTGAAATTTTATTGCTCAGTGAAGATAGAAATCTGATGTGATCAGGCACGGCCGGCGAGAACTAAGACAAATGCTGTTCTGAAATTAGGCGTTAACGGCTTCGGGCTTCGATAAACTTGACTATGTTATAGACGACAGAATTGCATGGGACGGGGATGGCAAAGGTTTCGGCTAATCTGATTACGGCTCCGTTCAGGGCGTCGATTTCGGTAGGTTTTTTCGCAACTATGTCCTGTAGGGTCGAGGATTTGTGCTCGGCCGTATCGGGCACGAGCTTGCCATAAAAGACCTCAAGAAAATCCTTCGCCGATTCCCAGTGGGTTTCGTAGCCGGCCTTTGTCATCACGGCAAAGACTTCCCCGGCAATGCCGTCCATGACCGCTCGCGTAAATTCTTGTTCGGCCAATTTCCCATATGGGACATCGAGAATCGCGCCGAGCGGGTTCAGGGCACAATTATAAAGCATTTTGGCCCAGATATCTCTGCCGATCCGGCCGGTTGTTTCGCAGGGGATACCTCCTATATTTATCGCTTCAGCCAAATCCTGAACGGCCGGCAAGCCGGCGTCGAATAAACTGCCGATATGAATCGAGTCGGCGTGGACCGTGATCTCCACCTCGTTGGGTTTGTGCCGCTGGAATCCGGTAATGACACGTGCCGTGTAAACGGTTGCCTTCTCGAAAAAGGATGTAAACGCCTCTGCGTTGCCCCATCCGTTCTGGAACAGCACGATTTTCGTTTTCTTACTGAATATGGATTTATGCTCGCAGAGGTCTTTGGCGGCTTCGAACGAATCGAAAGATTTGGTGCATACAAGAATATAGTCGCAGGCTTGTTTGTCGAGGTCATCCAGCGAAGCGTAGCTGCCGAATGCCGATGGCCCGGCGTGATATTCCCCGAATATCCCCGTTCGGACAAGACCGTCTTTCCGCAGAGACCGGACCGTGTTTTCCCGTGCAATAATATCGACCCGGGAGCCGGATTTCAGCAGACAGCTTGCCAGCCCCAACCCTACTGCCCCGCCGCCATATACTAATGCTCTCATGTTCGCAGCCGTTCTTAAAGTGAATCCGAATCTTTCAAAACCTGTTCAAATGGAAATCCGTGTAAACACCATTTACTTTCCATATCGATATCCTCGCTAATCAAACTGCCCCTGCATATTCAATATATCGGCAGTTCATGTTAAACAGAGCCACCGAAAAGGTCAAGCCTCGCATAAAGCTAACAGATAAAATCCTGCGCAAAAAACGCTGGATCGCCTGAATGAATAAAAGAAAAAAGTTGAAGAAGCAAACAGTCGGGCTTAAACTGGTTACCGCATAGAGCTTAGGGGAGTTTGCATTGATAACACCGTGATCTGAAAAAAATAGACAGGTTATAGGGAATAAAATGAAAAAGCTGATATGTCCGAAATGTAAGAAGGTTCATCTTCATTCAATTGACGATAAATGCCCCGGCTGCGGAGGAACGGACTACCATGACTTTGAGAATAATGATGCATACCTTCGTAAAGAGATTGAGATCGTTCTTGAGGAAAGACGGAAACTCGGCTTGGACGGTCTTGTGAGTGGTCTTAACAATATCGTTATCAACACTGAACCGGACAGGCAAAAAGCCGCCGTCGAAGAGTTTCTGAGATTCACCGGCCTGAATGTCGCCGAGGCGTTCGAGGATTTTGACTTTCGCACTGTGGTTCTCAAGACCGAAGGTTCCGCTGATTTTCTGGTTAGATCGCGCAAGAAAGAAAATCCCTTCTCGATATTGAACCGGTTTCCCAAATCCGGGCACATTCCGAACACGCGGCTGGAAACATTCGTGTTCGAGACGACAAATATCGAACGATACGTTTCGATCCAGAAGCAAAGAGGTATTGAGTTTCTTACAGAGGATATTATCAATACGGACAATTTCTCTTTTATTCAGACTGTTCCATCCGCCTATACGGGCAATTCCATCGGCATTATTCAATGGCACCAGAGCAAAGGTAAATATGCTTCATCAGATTCCACGCCGGTGGACTGGCTATTCCAGAAGCCGGATGGTTCAGCCACAAAAAACATCAAGGAGCTGGACCACGCGGCAACAAGAGTCAGGGCCGAAGACAGAGACGCGGCAGTAATTGAGTTCATGAATCTGACCAATTACAATTTCGACTTTGCAATCTATGTCAAAGTGTTCAACTCAATCACGAATGTAGCCAGGTTTTCGTCCAAAGACTTTGCCATGGTATTCACATCGGGCATATCTCCATACGTCGATGATGAGAAATCGGGCCCCACCGAGAAGTTTGTGCATAATTACGGACCGAGGGTGCATCACATGGCTTTCAGGACCGAAGAGATCGAGGAAACTGTTTCCGCGCTGAACAGCAGCGGCATGAGTTTCCTGATCGAGCTGGTCGGATCCGCCACGGAAGGATTGAAGCAGATATTTTCCTGCCCATCGGAAAATACGCTGCTGGTTAACGAATACATACATCGTTACGGCGACTTCGATGGTTTCTTCACTAAGAGCAACGTAACCCTGCTGACCGGTGCGACAGCAAAGCAGTGAGAGATTTACTTTTGTATTGTGTGTATCTTGAATATTAATAGGATATAGTGAATAGCTGTGTACGTTGAGATTGACAATATCAGGTGAAATATGAGTAACAAAATCATTGGTTTAGCCGCTTGCCTGGCGATTTTTGCCAGCAATGTGCAGGCCCAGCCGGTTGGCCTGGAATTCTATGATAATCTATCGTCGCTGCCTTATATCTATCCCAATGCAGAGTCGTATTACCTCTCAAGCTACGACCGGACCGGCGGTAATGACGACGGCTTTGAAGGGACTTACTCTCAGCTCTACATTGACGAGAAAGGCGAGCACGTTATCTTTGACCAAGACGGTCCCGGCTGTGTTTATAACCTCTGGTTTACCGGCAGCGGGCGCAATTTACACTGGGGCAAGCTCAGATTTTATTTCGATAATGAAAAGACGCCTCGTATCGAGTCCGAGGCCAGAGAATTCTTCAGCGGCCTACACCGGCCTTTTGTTTTTCCCCTGGTGACACATTCTTTCATATCCAGCGGAGGCTTTAGCTGCTCGATGCCGATACCTTTTGCCAGGCATTTGAAAATCACGACAGAAAAAGCAGCCGGTTTCTACAACACCTATTATCAACTCTACAAAGATGTTTCACTCACATCCTGGACAAACAATCAGGACAATTCAAAACTGATCAATCTGTTCCAAAGCTGCGGCAGCGATCCAAAGCTAATTACCGAAGAAATCCTGGTGACTCGCAAGGTGGTGCCGCTTGCCGCCGCGGCCCGTGGAACCATGCCGGAAACGGAACTTTTATCGCTGAATAACGGCGGGACTGTTCTGCACATCAAAATCAATCCTCTCTACAGGCCGGACGCTTATGCTCTGAACCATGTCAATCTGAGGATTTTCTACGACAATCAGGACAAGCCGAGCGTAGATGTGCCTATCGGTCCATTCTTCGGATCCGGGCTCGGTGAAGCGGATATCAGAAGTCTTTTTGTGGGCATGTCCATTTCCGGGACCTATTACTGTTATTTGCCGATGCCGTTCAAAAAGGGTATTCGCGTTACAATTCAAAACAGAAGTTACGAAGCCGGCGGAGAATTCTTTTGCGAAGTCGGCTACACCAATCGATTCCCGGCAGAGCTCAAGGACGCAGCTATCGGATATTTTGGCGCCAAATATAATAATGCATGGCCGATTACCGAGCCTAAAGACTGTGTCCTGTTTGACTATAAAGGTGCCGGGGCGGTTATCGGCCAGGTCATGACAGTCGAGCCGGTCAAGCCCGACCGCAAGCGATGGTGGGAAGGCGATATGCGCATTTACATCGACGGCGAAGAAAAACCCCGCTTCCACGGCACAGGCCATGAAGACGAATACCAGGGCGGCTGGTCCACTTTCTGGCTGACGAATCCCTATTCCCTGCCGCTCTTTGGCCAGCCAAAAACAAAAGACCTGATTGATGTTTTCGGGCAGGTAAACGGCTCAACCACCGCCTATCGGTTCTGGCCGGGCAAGATTCACTTCAAAAAATCGATAACCATTTCAACCGAGCACGGCAATCATAACGACACGCCGGCAAATTATTCTTCGCTTGTATATTATTACTATATTCTCAATTAATGCTCTGCGTTGATTATAAACATCAACATTGACATTCTCTGTACGGATTGGTTTAATTCGCCTCTATGTTCAAGAATATTGCAATAATCGGCGATGGCGGAATGGGCACCGTTCTGGGTATGCTACTATGCGAGAAGGGCATAGCAGCGAGTATTTGGGGTTATGACCGTCGGCAGTTGGAAGAAACAGCAAAGAATCGTGAGAACAGGAAATTTCTGCCCGGCTACAAACTACCCAAAGAGCTCGAGTTTGAGCATGACGATAAGCGTATAATGTCCGGAGTCGACCTGATAGTTTCGGCCGTGCCGTGCCAGTTTATGAGATCTGTCTGGACCAGGCTGAAGGATTATGTGCCGCAGGGCGTCCCCATTGTCTCGGTTGCCAAGGGTATCGAGAATGATACACTGTTGCGTCCAACCGAGATATTGGCAGAGGTTCTTCACTTGTCGATTGCCGATTGCCGAATTCCGATTTCAAAATCGAAAATCGAAAATCGAAAATCGCCAATCTCCAGGCTGGCTGTACTCAGCGGACCGACGATAGCGGATGAATTAGCCAGGAAACTTCCGGCAACGGCCTGCTCGGCGTCCCGCAATGAGTCGTTAGCCAAAAAAATTCAGCATACCTTTTCAGACAATGTCCCCTGGTTTCGTGTTTATACGAATACGGATGTTGTCGGAGTCGAATTGGCCGGCGCCATGAAAAACGTGATTGCCATAGCAGCGGGAATAATAGACGGCGCGGGCGCCGGAGATAACGCCAAAGCGGCACTTCTGACCAGGGGATTAGCGGAAATAAAACGCCTAGGAATTAAAATGGGAGCAAGGCCGCAGACTTTCTCGGGACTGACCGGCCTGGGCGATTTGGTTACGACCTGCATTTCACCAACGGGAAGAAACCGCTCGTTCGGCGAAAGGATAGGACGGGGCCAAACAATTGAACAAGCCCGGGGTGCCAACGAATCGGTGGTCGAGGGTATTGCCACATGTGAATCGGTTATTGCTCTTGCCGAGCGATATGGCGTCGAGATGCCGATTACGCAGGCGGTCTATAAAGTGCTGTTTGAAAACAAGCCGGTGCGAATAGCAATTGCCGATTTAATGAAACGCCGCCTCAAGGCCGAGTGATGTAGGGTGGGCATTGCCCACCAACTTTGAAAATGGTGTGCTGTGCACACCTTACAAAGTCCCATAAACTTTCTGTTCAACACGTCTGTAACCGGCCACTTCTGCGATCCACAGCGGCAGTTTTCAATAAAATCACTTCCTGACGAAAAATTTATCCCGCTCAGGAAGTTTTTATTATCGGAAAAATTCAAAAGGATTTACTTCGTTCACAAGCTCCAAAACGGCCTCGATGAATTCCGATCGCTGATTTTATCAGAAGTGGATTCGGTCTTTTGCAATTCTTTGCCAAATGATTGCCGAATATTTTAGCCGGTGCTTGGCTGACTTGGGTTCTGTTTCATATATTTTAGTTGGAACCACGGATGTTGTTAAAAAGCACGGGGCCAAGTTATTTAATACAGGTGCAATATAATATGTTAGGACTTTTGAAAAACCACACACACGCGATCGGCGTTGACGTCAGGCATGACAGTCTGAAGCTGGCTCAGCTTGGGAGCAACGGACAAAGTACAAGTGTAATTGCAGGCAACAGAAAACAAAGGCCCTTGGAGATAGAACCCGGCAGCAGTGACTGGCAAAGATGGGCCATCGAGAATATACGCTTATTGACAACATACGGTGACTTTCGGGGCAAAGAAGTCATCGCGGCAATGCCTGAAACTGATGTATTTATCGATCATATCAAAATGCCGAAGATAAACAAATGCAAGCCTCATGACGCCATCTTCTCGAAGATCAAGCAGAAACTTCCGTTCGAGCCTCTTGAAGAGAACACGATGATGCAATACATCGAGACCGAGCAGGATAACGTTCTGATAATGGCAACCGAACGAACAATTATTGACAGACATCTGGCCATATATGAAAAAGCCGGCCTGTCCATCAAATCCATCGGTGTCTGGCCGTTAGCTCTGACAAATTGTTATGTAAGATTTTTCGGCCGGCGTAAATCCGACCTTGAAGCAATTGTAATGCTCATTTGTCTCGAAGAAAACTGCACTAACGTCGTTATTTGCCGCCATAAAAATCTGCTCTTTGCTCATTCTGTATCAATAGGCCTCAAACAACTTGTTGACGAGCAGTCGGTATCGAGATTGGTGATGGAAATAACAGGCTGCAAACGGCAGTTCAATATGATGTACAGAAACGCTCAAATAGAGCGCTTGATTTTTCTTTCAGGTCAGGCTGTAGATAAAGACGTGTGTGCAACAATAGCAAAGCAACTGGAAATGCCTGCACAGATGGGAGATTGTCTGGCGGCAGTGGAAATAACTAAATCCTGCCGCCTGAGCAGGGACATCGAACATGACAAAGGACATCTGGGCGACCAAATAGACAGAAGAGATTGTCCCGTCAACTGGGCTGTTACCTTCGGACTCAGCTTATCGTAGAGACGGGCGCCCGGACGTGACAGAGTCTGTTCGGCAACCTGACAAAGGGAGGTAAACTTAAAATGGTAAATATAAATTTTGTTCCTGATGATTACACCCAAAGCAACGAATCCCGCAGAACGAACTTGATCTACCTTGTTCTGTTTGCGGTGGTGATGACGGCATTAGGCGGCTCATTTGTGTCTATCAAGATACGCCAGCGCGCCTGCCGTACCAGTGAAGAGATGGTTAACGCCAGGATGACCGAGATACAAGAGGCCATAAAGCAGTTCGAGGAGCTTCAGACCAAAAAAAGAGAGATGATGAAGACAGCCCTTACCACCGCGGAACTGCTCGAACCCGTGCCGAGAAGCATTTTGCTGGCGTCGCTGACGAATAACCTGCCTCAGGGCGTGTCACTTTCGGAGGTGAGCATGATTCAGAAGCAATCGAAGCAAAGCACCGCGGCTGCAAAAACAAGTAAATACCAGGCGGCCCAGGCCCAGAAAACAGCGTCTCAATCGAACGGCTCGCAACAACAGGCCGCCCAATCGCAAAGGAACGAGCCTGAGAATCCGGAGAAATTGCTGGAGACACATATAAACATAGGAGGCATAGCACCAAGTGACCTTCAGGTCGCAAGCTATATCGAACAGTTGAGCAATTCGAGCTTGTTGGATAACGTGGCGCTAATAGAGTCAAAAGAATACAAACTCCAGGACGGCACGGTGAGGCAGTTCAAATTGAGTGCGATGCTACGGAAAAATGTCCATCTTACTAAGGATGACATCGAAGGGATCAAGAGCAAAGCTGAAAATACCGTATGGAATTTCTAATGCCGGTACCGGTTGAGGCGCCTGATAGGGCCCCGGCGGCAAATTGGTTCATCTTTAAAACGAGGGCATAATTATGACTGGCAATTTTAGGAAAGTGGTTTTTTTCGTCTTGATATTGGGTGTGGCTGTGGTTGGTTATCAATACATGATTAAGCCGGCCAACACGCATCTGGCTGAGGTCAAAAGCCGTGTCGATACGAAATTTGCTCAATTAGCAAAATTCCAACAAGCCACCGCAGCGGCAGAGGATCTCACAAAACAGCTTGAGCAATTGAAGGAGGCGATAGGGTTTTTTGAAAGCAGACTACCTCCTAAAAGTCAGATTCACGAAGTGCTCGAACAGGTTACTGTAATTGCACAAAAGGAAGGTCTCGAGCCTAAAACAATTCGAACGCTCACGGAAAAGGACAATAGCGGCTATATAGAACAGCCGTTAAAAATGGAGCTGGTGGGCAATTTCAACTCGTTTTACTCGTTCCTGTTAGAGCTTGAGAATCTGCCGCGAATAATGAAAATTCGCGAGCTAAAATTAGAAAAGCAAAAGACCGACGAAGGTCAAATAGCGGCAAACTTTATCGTGAGCATATTTTTCCAGAATAAAGTCGGTTAAAAGAAACTTAACCCGAATCAGATACGAAATTAACGGAGCTTAGCTATGTTATCTTTTTTACGTGAGCAGGGTAACGCGGATTTGCCGGCACAAAAACCGGATACCGCCGCCGAAGCGGCACCGGGTGACGGCGCCGAAAAACCACGGGAGCAGGAATATCTTACCGTAGCGGCTTCTGGAAAACGAACCCGCAAGAGTACGATATTGCTTGCCGTTTTGTTTATCATTGGCCTGTTGTGCCTCGGGTATATGATCAAAAAGAGCACACCCAAGGCGGCCTCGGCAGCGTCTGGTGTCACTGAAGAAACGCAGCTTGAGGCGGCCGTCGCCCGGCTTACCGGCGTTAAGTCGGAAATGTTCAACAGTATGGACGAGATAGTCAGGAAATTCTATGAGTTTTCTGATGTGGTCCAGGTCAAGGTCGGCGAACTGGTTAAAAATCCTTTCAAACTTGAAGTATTGTCGGCAAATGTGAAAGAAGAACCCCGCATCGAGATAAAAGTCCCCGAAGTTGACATCGAAATGGCACAGCAACAGCAGATAAGACAAAAAGCAAAAGAAATGAAGCTTCATGGTATTATGCGCTCGGATCGGGGTGAATGCTGCATGATCGACGATAAAACTCTCTACGAGGGAGATTATATTAAAGAATTCATGGTTCGCCAAATTGGCGATAATTTCGTTAAGCTCGAATGGAATCACAATCGTAATAACGGGTCTTTGGGAACCCAATTAGAGCCTGTGGAGATCATGCTGAACTTGTTGGATTGAGACTACTGTTTGTACTTAAAACATCGTCTAAAAAAACTCTTTGGAGAAAGGTGAAATGGTAAACATAAAAACGATATTAGAAAACGTAATAGACAACGGAGCAAGCGATTTGCATGTCAACGTTGGTATGCCGCCGATATTGCGAAGGAATACAGAGTTGACCGAGCTGGATTTTCCCGCCATCAGCAACGAGGATACCAAAGAAATGGTTCTTTCCATGATTGGGCCCAACAGGTACAAAAAGTTCGAAGAAAACAAGGACCTCGATTTCTCGACAAATCTCGATGACGGCCATCGATTCCGAGTTAACGCTCACTTTCAGCGGGATACAATTGCAATTTCATTCAGAGTTATTCCGAATCAGATTCCCGCCTTGGATGAATTGCACCTGCCGCCGATAGTCAAAGAGCTGACCGATTTACCGAGAGGTCTTGTGCTCATAACCGGCCACACCGGTTCTGGAAAAAGTACGTCACTGGCGGCGATGGTGGACTTGATAAATAACAAGTATCGAAAACGCATAATTACGCTGGAAGACCCTATCGAGTATATGATAGAGAATAAAAACAGTATGGTCGAACAGCGAGAGATCGGCTCAGACTGTCCAGAATTTGCTTCAGGGCTTAAACACGCGCTTCGGCAGGACCCGGATATCATTATGGTTGGTGAGATGAGAGACCTGGAGACCACCGGATCAACAATTACGGCTGCTGAAACCGGACACCTTGTCTTCAGTACGCTGCACACGATCAATGCTTCGCAGACGATCGAACGTATTATCGATATCTATCCCGCAGCTCAGCAAAATCAGATTCGAACGATGCTGGCCAATACGCTGCAGGCGGTGCTCTCGCAGACACTGTTCAGACGGGTTGATGAGCCGGGAATGGTTCCCTGTACCGAAATACTGCTATGTACATCCGCGGTGAGAAACTGCATTCGTGAGAATAGAATCTATGAGATTCCAAATATTATCGAAACTTCCCGCAGACTGGGTATGCAGAATTTGGACAACAGCATAACCGATATGTACTTCAAGGGTTACATAGACAGGGATGAGGCCATAATGCGGTCGAGCAATCCGGCGAAAATGGAAAAGACGCTCGTACCGGTCGATGGGTTTGAAGTTGTTCAGCCTCATCAAGAGGCTGAAGAGGCTGCCGTTCTGCAGCAATAACCAGCACCTGCATTCGCTGGTGCGTAACGTGTCCCCGGAAAAAGACCCGACAGGGCCGGGGCAGTCAATACAGAAAGATGGGGCATGTGAATATGCTTGAAGAATCTTCGCAAAATAACAAAGGCGCAACCGCAGTTGCAGAAAATCCGCAAAACGACCGAACTCCGTGGGAGCAGAGCCAAAGGCCCCGAAAGTCTGCATCTGCAACGGGCCGGCCCTCAAGGAAGCAACAAAAAGGCGCCTGGCAACAAATCAGTCACTTCAGGGTGGAGTTCGGGCCGAGCAGAAAGGACATCCTGAATTTTACGAATCAGCTTGCGGTTATGGTCCGCGCGGGGATCAGCCTTCAGGATTCGCTCGAATCGATAGCTGAACAAAACGAAAATCGGAAATTCAAGGTGGTCATTATCGATTTGAAAAACCGAATCGAAGCCGGACAAAGTTTCTCCCAGGCGCTTGCCGAGCACCCTCAGACATTCAGCGATCTCTATATCAACATGGTGGCTGCGGCAGAGATTAGCGGCTCGCTAAGCGGAATGCTCCAAAAATTAGCGGAGTATCTGGACTCCGAAACCGAAACTCGTTCACAGATCAAAGGAGCGATGGTCTATCCGATTATCATAGCCGTCATGGCGGTGTCGGTGACTATTTTCCTGCTGTGTTTTGTTCTGCCGAGGTTTACGGCGATCTTTGCGGGCAAGGAACATCTGCTGCCGACGCCCACCAAGGTTCTGATGGCCAGCAGCGCATTTCTGCGCGGCTACTGGTTCCTCATTTTTCCGGCAATTGGCGCCGGCTTCTGGGGCTTTTGGTATTTTGTTGGTACTGAAGACGGCCGGAAGTGGTGGGACAAGACTAAATTGTCCCTGCCCCTGATCAAATCGCTCTGCCAGAATCTCTATATCACCAGGAGTATGCACACGATGAGCGTGCTTACAAAAGCGGGTGTGCCGATCTTGAACACAATCTCGATCACAGCCCAAATTGCAGGAAACGTTCTTTATAAGAAAATGTGGCTCAGCGTCTATGAGGAGGTTCGCCAGGGCAATAAAATTGCCTCCAGTCTGGGCCAGTATAATTTAATGCCGAGCAATGTCGTGCAGATGATTAAAAGCGGCGAAAATT
>Ga0114918_10001837_pt1 | contig 19051 bp, 20 predicted proteins | sample LantaG_FD_87015 | JGI IMG/M metagenome (GOLD analysis project Ga0114918, IMG submission 87015) | Deep subsurface microbial communities from Baltic Sea to uncover new lineages of life (NeLLi) - Landsort_02402 metaG | ecosystem: Environmental > Aquatic > Marine > Oceanic > Sediment | place... | reverse complement strand
GGATCCTGACCCCTTTCAAAATTTACGGTTTTACCTCTCATGGTTTTATCCATATTTTTTTATCGTCTATAGGAACTACATATTGATATCCGTCTTCACCAATAATAAATAATGCGGTATTATCCATCTGTATTTCTCCAGAGTTAACTAGCTCCTTTACTTTAACTGTATAATCACCCCAGCCTTCCCCCGTAAATTCGAAACCATCTTCTATTTCTTTAGCTATTCTATTAAAATATCCAGTAATGCTATTTCCTACAATATAATCATGGATCCACTGGTTCCAATTTTCTTTCGCTTGATCACTAATTTCCTTTCTGATATAGGATAATTTTGTTCCTCCTATATCCATTCCTGCTTTTGGATTTCCAGTTCTTTCAAAGTTTACGTTTTCATTAACCCTTGGAAATCCTTCTTCTTTAAGCTTCCTATACAGAGCTCCGGGAAATTTCGCATAAGACATGGACTTGTGAGAACCTATCTCCATATTTGATAAAAATGGAACTAATTTTGTAAGAGCATCCGCTGTGAAAAACGTGTCCTCCCCAAATACGCTATCATCTTCATATCCCGTTATTGCTGGAAAATATCGATAAGCAAAATCTACAGCTTCATCAAATGAATCAAATTTTGTTTGGGAATATGGGCCTATACCCATAGCTTCCTTTGGATTCTGGCCTCTTTCGAAGTTTACATTTTCATTAACTGATCTAGCTCTCATTAGTCAAAATGTATTTTTTGATTCATGCTCATTTGGTACATGTTATTTTCCATGTCTGCGACAATAATTCTGGGTATGCTTCTGCTAAAAGTACTATCTACAATATCACTTAAATTATCGGAAAGCTGAATATCCTGGACCTCAATTGTGAAGTCCCCTCGTTTTTGTGTGCCCTGCATTTTGCCAGTTTTGATATCCATGGTTTGCATCCGAACCATTTCTGCAGTTATACGTTTTCCAACTAATGTCTCTTTTACGTATTCATACCATTCCTCGTCTGCAGTAACCTTAACCCCTCCTATCTCCATCTCTAAATCATTTAATCTATCTTTGAATTTCTCTGCAAGATCAATACCGCCAATATCCATTGTGGCTTTAGGACTCTTGCCCCTCTCGAAATTAACTTCTTCGTTTACCGTTTTAGCTCTCATATACCGGAACAGTTTGTTTTATATATCCACAAAAAAAGGGAGTCATATGACTCCCTTCTTATATTTAATTAGTGACTACAGATTACTTATAATTGATAACTACTTGTTTTGCCCCGTGAATAAGATTATTGGTATCTTTTTCGTGGTTTTCCATACCTGTAATAGATTCTTCCATTTCCTTATCTTCTCCACCGAGATCTAAATCAAGCTCATCACCTTCTTCATCTCCGAGATCTTCTAAGTCTATTTCAGTATCCATGTCTCCGTCTCCGTCAGTATCAACGTCTAGATCAAGCTCGTCGCCTTCTTCGCCGCCTTCTACATCAACTTCATCTTCTACTTCGATTTCGCCGCCAAACATTTCCTCAACGTCAACGCCTTTATCTTCTAGCCATCCTTTTAGAGCATCCCAATCGTCAGCTTTGACAGATATTTCAGTTTCGGAATATTTCTCGTCATCGTCGCCTTCTTCTTTTTCTTCTGATTCATCATCATCGGATTCTTCTTTTTCGTGTTCTTCGTCGCCTTCAAGATCTTCACCTTCTTCAGCCTCCTCGCCTTCATTTACAAATCCTTCAGCTAAAACTCTTTCGGCACTAACCCCTAATTCTCCTAATTCCTCGATAGCAGCTTCAGGATCATCTACAGTGATAATAAATTCTGTGATTTCAACTTTATCATCATCGTCACCTTCATCGCCAAGATCAAGATCATCGCCTTCTCCTTCTTCTCCTTCTTCTCCTTCTTCATCGCCTTTATCTTCAAGATCTAGATCAAGATCATCGCCTTCTTCGTCTCCCCCTTTTTCTCCGCCTTCTTCACCAGATAAATCTAAATCATCAAATGTAAGTTCATCAGCTTCTTCATCATCTCCTTCTTCATCTTCCTCGTTTAGACGATTCATATTACTGGATCTAATATTTTCAATAATGCTTTCAATTCTTTTTCTTCTTTCTGCAGAAACTCCTTCAGAAATTTCTTTTTCAAAACCGTCAATTTCAGAATCGTCCTTATCCTGACCATCGTCAAGAAGATTATGATATTCTTTAGTGGAATATCTTCCTCCAAACCTGCCTTTAGCTTTTTTAGGCATTTCAACAGATTCATTTTTTGAACAAGGTTCTTCAACTTCAGCGTCCTTATCTAGGATCATATTGTCTTCTTGACCTTTTTTAGCATCTTTTGCCTTTCCGTCGGATTTTACAGTTTTTTTCGGGTGAATACCACCCTCCGATACATTTCCGGATGGTTGAGCAAATCTGTTAACAAGTCTTTTTCCTAGAGTGGAAAGCTTGTAGAAAGTGTGTCCGTTTCTGGACTCAGTAACGAAGAATTTACCATTTCTTCGTAGCCACATTGTAGCGGCTGCATTTGGATTTGCGTTGGTTTCATTTAGTCCAGCTACAAATCTCTTTAGATCAGTCGATGAAATTCTTTGACTCTCATTAACATAAGCGAGAACCTGATTTCTAATCGGGGCGCTAGCACCAACTACAACTGGGTTTTTACCTCTGTATCCTCTTTTAAGAGTTATCGAGCTTGATTCATTGACATACTGATCTAATGTTACGGGGACATAGTTTTTCATGATTATAACATTAATTTTTAGTTTACAATCTATATATCATCAAGAACAATAATGATTTTAGCACCAAATCATAACATCGGTCTTGGGATTATTATTCTGGATTAGTACCCTCTACAGAGAGGTTTGGATTAGGTATAACTGGATTATCTCTAATTTGTTTATCCATGATATGCTTTAGGTTGGTCTTAATCTCTCTTTGATCCAACTGGATATCTTTGAGATCATCATTTAATTTATCCAATTTTCCATCAACCTTTTCTATGAATTCCTTTTGTTCCTGTACATCAGCAGCTTTAAAAGCTTCTACTTCGGATTTTAGATCAAAATAACTATAGGTGAGTATTGCCATAACCAACGCAAATATTGCGCCCATTATCCATAAAGCAGTTTTTACGGATAGTTTAAGGGTGGTGTTTGCACCAATATTTTTTCCTTCAATTTGTATATTTTTATCAGGTACAGTATCTCCAGCCATTAGTAAACAGTAACATTAGTTGTCGTGAATGAAACATTGGTGGTTATAAACCCTAATCTCATCCAAGCCCCAAGTACGTGTTGGCCTTGGGGCGCCAAAAGGTATTGTAAATTAAAAACATATTGTCCATTTGAATAGAAATTCAATCCACTAAGATAAGTTCCAGCTGGCTGGCCATTTGAATAAAATGAATTTGAATAATATTTAAAGTAATAGTAATAGTAAGCTCTCCCGTCCTCTGCATATATCATTTGGGAGGATCTAAGAACCTGAACCCAATAAGAAGGGCACCCTGCACAAGAATTATTTACTCTAGCCCATCCATTCTGAATAGGATTAATAGTAATATTAACTGTGCTTATTTGATTAGGATCTGGAACATATCTCTGTACTTGGTTTCCGTAGTTTTGTCCAAAAGCGGCTATTCCTAAAAAAATAGCAAATAATATCGTTAATATTCTTCTTTTCATAATTCGTCTTCGTCGTAAAATGCTTGATCTATAACCTCTTTATCATCTAGAAGTCCTTTATATTCATCCGTATCCATTTCTTCCACCTCATCAAACATGGTGGCTAAATGTTCCATGATATCAATTTTATCTAAATCCGGATCGAATTGCATGCTCTCTATTGGTTCTTCTGATCCTTGTACCACTCTGGCTTTCCAGAAATCGTCATCCTCATCTTTATAGAATTTTGCAATTATATCCTCTTCTTCATCCTCATCCAAAATCCTAAGTGTAAAAACGTAATCCCCCTCCAATGCGTCTTCTACCTCTAGTGCATCTTCTGTCTCTTCAGCTTCTACTGCATCCTCAACTTCATCGGTTTCATAAGGCCCATCCATATCTTCTTCATTTATGGATTCAGTAACGTTTTTTCTCCACCAATCATCAATATTAATGGATTCATTTGATGGAGAATTTCCGGATGTATTAACAGCATCTATAACACTTTGAGCAGATTTTTGAATTTCCTCTGCAGTTTTTTCAAATCCCTGCTTATCCTCATCATTAGTACTTTCCATTTCTTGATTAATGGATTTTGCTTTATTTTCTATAGCAATTAAATTCTTTTGATAAATTGCTATCTCCCCCTTTAATTGACTTACTTTTGCTGAAGCAGTTTGCATTTCTTCCTCTGCGTCAACAATTTTTTGTTGCTTATCAATTATCTGCTCTTTAACGGAAAGATACTGATCTGATAATTCAGGTGGAATATCTACATCCTCATTAAGCTTATATTTCTTAAAATATACTTTCCTTGGCATATTCGGCTCTTTATTTTATATATTAATATTTGTTTTTCTTAAACTGGTCGGGAACACTGCCGTTCCATTCTTTATACTCAGATACCATCATATCAAAGAATCCCCAAACTGGCTGAGGAGTAATATATTGGAATGTATAAAATAAATTATCCTCTATAGCTCTAAATGCTGTTAATTTATCTCGATTATCCATTTCCCCAATATTGAAATCTGGTTCAACCCCCAATCTTCCTCCCATTACTTCTTCTTCGAAATAAAGCTGGAGGGATAGCTCTGATTTTTTCTCTTTATCAGTAATTATTACTACTGGTTCATATTTAGGACGAGCATATTGGAATATTTCTACTATATCCCAAGATTCTACAGAAAAGAATGACGGACATATCTTTCTATTGTTATCTGCAAAGCTTTCTACTTGAGCTCTTTTAATCTGATCCGATAAATGAAATTTATTTCCTTCTACCCTACCAGTTCCTTCTACAAATCCCAATACTACAGGGACTTGAAACATTTTTGAAATGCTTTCAATGTTTTCCTTCTGAGCTGTGGTTAATGGCTGCGGATTTGTTAGATAAATAGCACATTTTGTTTTTCCCTTTATCACTTTTGGGGCTTTTGGAGTAAATGCTTTTTGGATAGATGATATGATTCTCATATTATCAACATCTGTACGAATCTTATCCTCTACAGCATTTACTACAATATTCTTGGAATTAGCTTCATTTAAAATTTGAGGTTCCAATGAAGGGGCTAGTCCAAGATCATTTGCATCAGTTTTTTCATTAATGAAATAAACATAAGTGTTAAATTTCTGTACATCCGATTCGCTTAGCAATCCATATGGTCTTTTATATTTTCGGAATGAAGATAACATAATCTTGAATACGGATTCGTGTATTTTATTTCCCTTTTCGAGAACCCCTATAGTCTCCTTATTATTAAGAAGTAATAAATTAAGATCTCCAGAATACCCGTAGCTTGGCGGGTTTAGATATTTTGGATCCACGTCTTCAGATATATTTCCTAACTTACAATAATTGTTGAATATATTACAAACCAATTCTAGATATGATTCTTCTGGAGTTTCTTTTTCCAAAACAGGAAAATTATATTGATCCATGAATGAATTAATACGAAGAAGTGTTAAATCATAGAAATCCCTGGAACTTTCGGCCTTTTCATATGTCTCATTTAGTAATTTGAATTCATATGATTGGATCTGCATTATCTGATCTTCATTTTTTATTATAATGCCTTCGATAATATCTGCATTAGAATATGATCCATTTTCGAAAATACCTGTTAACTTATCCCCCTCTTCAAAGTTTCCAGAGCCATAATGTGTGAGGTGCTCTTTCATAGTTTCTGATAATTTCCCTTCAAATAATACAGGGGGTCTTCCTAAGCTCAATAAAGAAGACCATTCTAAGACCTCATGGTGGCTAAATGATTCTACAACTTTTTTAGTTTTAGGATCTCTTTCAGTAACATCAGTCAAGATATATTTCGGGATTTGGGTGTATTCTAGTCGTATTGGTTTGTTTACAGGAGTATAAGCTACACCAAAAGAAAATCCTTCTGGTATTTCCTTTTCATTTAAGATAATGGAAAGTTCGACAATTGCGTCTTCCCAAATATTTGTAAGGACTCTTTCAATAAGATTTAATTCTGTATTGTCCTTTTTGAAGAATTTGAGTTCTCCGTCTACTTTTTCAAAAAGAATCCTATAGGTATCAAGTTTTTCTGTTATTGTGACGTCGCCACTTAAGAACTTATCTACATACTCAGATCCTCTTTTTTCTAAGATCATTGCAAGCGTGTTCAACATAGTATTTAAAATTTAAGTTTATACTGTATATATCCACAAAAAAAGGAGGCTAAAGCCTCCTCTTGATATATTGTTGTTTTTAGATTCTTTATTTCCAGTTAGATGGTAAGAGATCTGTTTTTCCTAATGCATTTGCTCTTTTCTTGATGTGTGCTTTAGTAGCTGCTTTGTTTTCTCCTGTTCTTCCAAAAGCTTTAATAGCATTTTTTAGATCATTTACGCTAACAATAGGATAAGACCCATCTTTCATTGCCTCCCCTGATTTAGCTAATTTCTCTCTACTCTTTTTAGAAAATTCTCTTTCGTTTACGACCTCAGTTTTTTTTTCTTCGTTTAGAACTTCGGATTCAGAAGATAATTCATAAACCATTTCTGTCATTAGGCCTTCTAAAGCTGATCCAAAGGACTCTAAAATAGTTCCGGAAATTGCATCTGCAGGAAGAACATCGGAAATTTCTTCGGCCTTAACACTTTTATACATTTCGTCAAGAACCCCATAAAGTTTGTTCTTTAGATCAGCCTGTCTTAAAGTCTCGCTTATAATTGTGGTAGCCTGATTTCTTAGGTATGATTGTTTTTGAAGCGGAGTTGAGCTTTCGGTAAGAAGTGTGGATTTAGTTTCTAGAAATTGAACTCCGGTTTCGGAAATTCCTTCTTCTTCAGTCCAATACTCATTCAATTCCCTTAGGAAAGCAACCTGAGTATTTTCATCCAGATCATAAAATTCTGTAACTTCGTATTGTTCTAAAAGCTCCGAATAAACGGATTTGAATTGCTTAAGCAATTTAGTCTCTAGAACTTGTTCTGAAATAGCCTGCTTCTCTTTAAAAACAGCATTAAATTTTCTCATATCAAGAAGATTTTATTTTATATGATATATATACATTAATTTTTTCAAAGGTTTTGAATTTTTCAAAACATTTTCGGCATAGTTTTTGGACTATATACTATATATGAAACTAAAAACCACCGATATGAAAAAGCTAATTTTTTTACTAATAGGTATTCTCTTTACCTATATATCCTCTGCACAAGAGAGCGGAAGAGATCTCTCCGATTATGAAAAATATAGGATTGAACAAGAAAAGGAATTATATTCGGAGACGGATTCTAAAGATACTCTAGTTATCCATGACACTGTTTATATTAAATCAGAGCCCACCGTTGTTAATAACTATTATGATTATGATAATGATAGGGATTGGGAATTTAGGATAAATAGGAGATTATATTTTGGGTATTCTTATTACTATTCACCTTATTATGATCCTTGGTACTATGATTCATGGTATTATGGATATAGCTATTATCGACCATATAATTATTACAATTATGGATATCCTTATCGTAATCACTATTATTCACATAATTATTGGTATAGTCATAATTACTATAATAGAAACTATTCATCGAGATATAATAGATCTTATAACAATGGTAAATATTACGCCTCTAGCTCATTAGGCTCTAATAGATATTACAGTAATCCTTATTATGCTAAGACATATAGATCTGGTACGGTCTCACTGCCGTCTTCATCAAAGGCATCTGTAAAATCACAGGCTTTCAGGGATCCTAGAGCAACAGGTACAAGGCCATCAGCTAATAAATCTGTATATGATAGGGCATTGAAAAACGAAACCCCGCAAAAGGCAAGGACATATACACCTACTTACACAAAACCCAGAACAAGTACGAGGTCTTCAGCGTCTAGTAGACCAGAATATAATAGGCCTTCAAGTACAACAAGAACTACAACTAATAGAGGTTCTTCGACATATTCAAGACCATCGGGTGCAGTTAGAAGTACCCCTACTTATGCTAGGCCTTCTAGCTCAAGCAGGAGTTCTTCATCATCAACATATTCAAGACCGTCAAGTACAAGCAGGAGTTCATCAAGTTATAGTAGGAGTTCTAGTCCAAGCAGAAGTTCAAGCTCTTATTCTAGACCTTCTACACCAAGCAGAAGTAGTTCTACATATCATTCATCTTCTCCTTCAAGAAGTTCAGGAAGCAGTTCCGGAAGATCATCTTCCTCTAGCAGGTCATCATCACCAAGTAGAAGATAATGTAACATTTAAACACAACAAAGGGAGCGCTTGGCTCCCTTTTTTTATTGTTTATTTTTAATCTTCTAAGGATAGCTCTAATTCTTCATCAGAATCACCAGCAACATCATCCTCATCTCCGTCAAGTTCATCAGATAAACTTAATAAGTCTGTTTCGTCCCCAAAATCACCATCTCCATCTTCATCTTCCCCAACTTCATCATCCTTGTCTTTCGAAAATAATGCCAGATCCTCTAGATTAGGTTCTTCAGCAGGACCCTTTATATTCATAGGAGCCATTTCAATGTCCTCCGAATCAGCAGTTATTATATCCTCTTCTGGTTCTGGGTCTTCAATAGGATTTTCAGCTGGAATTGCATCAATCACATCTGGACCTGGTCCATCTGGAATTAGCGGAAGTTCCGTTGGCGCTTTCTCCTCCTCAAATTCCATATATTTTCTAATTGTGGATAGATAATCCTCGGCAACAGATAATTTACTTTGAACCCAAGCATCAAGCTGTTCGCTAGACTCTAATCCTTGTAAAATCTCGGTAGCATCTTTCATGATGCTTTTTAACTGAACTTTAGCCATAGCCGCCTCATCAGAAGCTTCTTTATGGTAGTCTTCATTTATAAATGATCTGAATCTTGGCATTTCAATTGATTCTTTCATAACTCTATTTTTATTTTGGTAATTATTTCTTATTTCTTTAGCCTCTTCTAATACTGCAAGTATATTTTCAACATACCAATTTTGTCCTCCATCAATATATACTCTATCACTTATTCTGGGGCCAGATGAATACTCTCCAAGCAGTGTTGATAGAAACCAACTTCCTGGGGTTCTATCCCATCCGGAAAGGGGGGTTTCATTACTATCTGCCAGTCTTCCTTCCTCCTGATATTTCTCTATAGCAAGTATAAATTGGTCTGGAGTCGAGTATTTAGGATCTTTATACATAACTGCCCTGTATCTTCGGTTTCCTTCTGGATCTGTGGGCTCGGTTTCTAAGTATACGACATCATTTAGATCCTTATATGGATAATTACCCCAGAAATATTCTTCCGCCCTCCACTTTGACTGTCCTATATCCATTTGTTCTTTAGGATCGCGGCCTCTTTCAAAATTAACATTCTCTTTTAATTTCTTTTCCATCTTCTCTACATCAATATGATGAACTATTTCTCTTAAGACATCTTTAACCTCATCTGGCTGACCCATATTTAGCTGAATATTACAAAAAGATTTAAACTGTTCTGGAGTCATATCAAATTCTTCTCCATATCTTTTAATCTCCGCATATGGCTTTCTCAGTCCAGCAAGAACATATTCATTTGCCCACCAAACTAGTTCATCTAAATCCGGACCTCTCATAAGTAAGTCCTTTACTGCTCCTTCTCTTAAAAAACCCATTAGTAAGTTTCTAAATTGTATATTTTTGTTCTAAATTTTTCAGCCCTATTTTCCATCTGCTTTATCTGATCCCTAATTCCAGAGATTTTATCTTCAAGTGCTTGTCTTTTTTCATCATTATCTTCTTCCTGCGGATGATAATAATCATAATCGCTTACGATATTTTTAAGTATCTGATCACCCTCATCATTTTTTGGGTTTAAAGCATCTAATCGCCTAACTTTTTCCCATTCAGAAATCCCGGAATTTAATATATCTAAGGCCTTCCATCCAAATCTTTCTATTATATCAGCATCAAATTGTTCAGCTTCTCCTGGTTCGATATCTTCTCCATCTAATTGATCAATATCATAATTAATTTCTATTATTTCGTCCTCCTTTAATTCAATTTCATATTCTAAATCACGGATGGATTCCTCGTGCTTTTGAACTATCTCCTCTTCTTCAGCAGTTAAGCCCTTAGTCTTCTTACGTGGATTTTCTGTAGGAGGTCTGCTAATACCTGCATTAGATTGATACTTTTTGTAAGGAGGTTGTTTAAAATTAAATTCCATCTCATTAATAAATAAGGCTCTCATAAATTATATATCCACAAAAAAAGTGAAGCTTTAGAGCTTCACCCGGAAGAGCTTGTATGGGAATTTTTTTTCATTGTAGATCTTTCGCCGTTGATCAGCGTGTCGGAGAAGATAATTTTTCTTTTGCCACTGATGATTTCCATATTGGAAGTTATCAGAAAAGTCAAATACTGTTATTTTATTCTTGCCATCCATTAATCTCATTCCTCTTCCAAGTATTTGTCTCACAATAATTTCTGATTTGGAACTCTCCACAATATAAATATTATGGACATTCAGAATATCAATGCCTTCAGAAAATGTACCTATTGAAGCTACTAGGATGACATTCTCATCTGATTCCATCTTCTTTTTAAAGAAATCCCTCTTATCAGCTTCTGTTCCCCCGTCAATATAATGGACATTTTTATCAGTATTTTCTCTTAGCCAATTGTAGATATCCCTCCCGTAATTGTTCTTGATGTCGGAAAATAAAACTAAAGCGTTCTTTTTGGCCCGTGAAATTATATCAGTAATATAAAGAAGTCTTTTTCGATCCTCCCTTGCTAATTGTTTTTCGAGATTAAGAAGCTTACTTCCATCCTTCTCCTCGGATTTTTGCATTCTTAGTTCATAGAGATTCTTTTTAGACTTCTCATCTAAATAATCCATTTCAATACCCACCACATGAACAGGAGTAGCATTTCCTTCATCAATAAGCTGATGTGAATGTAATTGATAGACCATTGGCCCTAAATATGCTTGAATTGTGAATGCATCGCATCCTCCTTCTTTTGGAAGGGATCCGGTTAATCCTATCTTATATTTTGCATAATAGCATTTTGCTAATATTGTTTTGATTGAATTTGCCTTTGCATGGTGGGTTTCATCTACTAAAACAGCATCAAATTCAGCAAAATATTCCTCACTTTTTTTAGCTAATGATTGATAAGTTCCAAATACGAGATTTGCATCTTCTTCATTTCTTCTCTTAGACCCCCCAAAAACAGAAACCGATTTCCATGGAATATCTTTAATCCCACATGCTTCGTCATAATCATAAAACTTATCCTCTGATTGCTCCACTAATCCAACATTAGGGACAATATAAAGTAATTTTTTGATCTTTTTTCTATCATATAAGTATCTGAAGAACATATAAGCAATAAGAGTTTTTCCGCCAGATGTGGAAATTTCCTCAGTGCAATTCATAAATTTTAACGCTCTTCTAACGGCTTCATTTTGATAATATCTTGGAGTAATTTTAGAATGCTCAAAATGATCAACCACCCATGAATCAAAGTCTTCTTGCTTATATTCAGGATCAACAAGATATTCCCCTCCTTCTATAGATATTGGAAAATGATATTTCTTTGCAAGTTTATTGACCTCACCCCAAAGTCCTAGCGGGATACGGTTATATTTATCAATAAATTTAACCTCACCATCCCAATGAGGAAGTTTCTTCCTAATAATAAACCAATTATCGGGTTTTTTAGTAAAGCTACTTTCCAGTTGTTCCAATTCTAACTGTGTAGAATCAGCAACTTGTAGAAATTTTCTATCTTCTGTAATTCTAAGCTTCATTTTCTTCTACCCATTCTATTTTCCCCTCGCAATTTGTTCAATATCAATTCTAGATTTCATGCCGAAAATAATATTATCTATAGTCTTTATAGTTCCATCTATAAACTTCGCATGATTATCTAAAATGTCTCTTTTTTCTTTCAAATCTTGTAATTCAGCATTAATACGAATCTTTACTAGATTGTCATTGGGTAATCTTTCTTGAGATTCATATTTGTAGAACTTATACTTTTCAGAATAAGACCTATTATATTTCTTATTTATCTGTATTAAAAGTGCTATCAGATAATGATAATATTCTAATGCTAATTGTCTTTCTGTATAGATTTCGGTCATCAATACAGCGACTTCTTTAGTTTCTTTCAATTTTGCGGAAAGCCCCTTTACTTTACCGCCCCATGATACTCTCTCCCTGCTAAATCTTTCCTCCAACGTTTGTTTTTCACTTTTTTCCTCTTCTGAGTTTTCAGTGTTTGGATTCATAAAATCGTCGAATGATGATGGTATTGCATCTTCTGGCATTAGAATAATTTTGTTTGTTTTTTGTCTCTGTTTTTCTTTTTGGAAACCACTTTAATTTCGGTATCCCTTTTTGGTTTGGGCTCATCTGATTCAAAATTCATTTCAGGTATATCCAGATCATCAACTCTGAACCTCCAATTTAATTTTGTTTTTAAGCCCTTTCCATCCATATTCTTTATAGATCAATCATATCCAATGGATCTTTAGAAAAATAAGTATCAAATATTGGTACTCTTCTATTGTTTTCTCTAAACCATATAAAGATATCATTTAGGTCCCATTTTTTTCTCCAGGGAATTCCAAATTCTTGCCTAAATTTACCCCATAGAAATACCTCGTGACCTTTTCCTAACATTTCTAAAGCTTTTTCCTTTCCCTTCTTATCTTCGTCATACCAGTATCTAAGAGGTATATCTATCGGAAAACTTTTTGCTGCGCCGGCATTTGCTACTGAATTTGGCAATAAGAATGCATCCAATGGACCTTCAAAAAGTGTTATAGGTCTATTGAAATCAACTTCTGTAATTCGGTATAATTGGGATAATACCTCAATGTTTTCTGGAATTTCCTTTTCGATACCCATTTCCCTATAGATCTTTGAGATATTATAGGTCATATATTTTTCTTGGTATTTACCAAAATTTCTTTTTTGATAACCAAGGATTTTATCTTTAGTGTATAGGTTCAATATAACTACATAATCCTGTTCTGCATTATATAAAAATCTCTCCTCGTCAAATTGGAGACGAAACTTTAACCAAGATAGACGTGAAGACTCGGCTATTTCGATGAGGCTGAACCTCTTCTTGAGCTCCTCCCTATCTATGGCATACCCTTCTATGGTTTCAGAGTTCATCAATACGGAAATATCATAACTTCCATACGAGGCTTTCTTGAAGTCCCCCTTAGTCGAGGAGAGATAATTAACTAAATCAAGTTGAAGATCTATATCATAGTCTTTTAAGAACGAATCAACGCCTTTAAATGTTCCGCAGTTGAAACATTTGAAGTATCCAGCATATTTACCAGACAAAATAATATTTCCTCGGTGCTTGTATTCGCTTTGCATGGAATCACCACAATATGGACAAGCAAAGGTTATCCTATCCGTATGAGGATGGACTTTTTGCTTGCCTGGATGTCCAGCAAATCTTTTTGCAAGAAGAGGTCTTAGATGATTTTGTAGCCGCCCTTTATATTCATCTATAGAAAGACTTTTATCAAGAGAATCAGAAAGGGATGAGTCAAATGTCAGCCCTTTCGTGATTCCTCCAAATAGATTTTGGTTCATTTATTAGGTAGTTCCAATAATATCGCTTAAATCACCAGGAATTCCTCCGGTTATACTATCACCGTCATCTCCTCCTAAATCAAGATCTGGTAATTCCAGACCTCCTCCGAGATCATCAGAGCCTCCAAGGTCGATATTTTCCACTGAGATTTCTTGTGAAGTGATTCCAGCTCCTGGGGCAGATGTACCGGATTGGTCACGATTTACAACGTTATCATACTTTTGGGAAACCGATCCTTGCCCAGTTACAGCAGCAATAACATGGTTCACGTAATCGTGTGTTTCCTGATCCCACTCTTTAAAGGCATATTCTCCAAGGTCTGGGGAATTTTCCTTAACCCAATCAAATACTTCTTGCTGATTGGATTGAGCATTAATAGGAGTTAAAACGGTTTTTCCATCTACTTCACTTGTTAGGCAAAGAGGGATTCGCTTATCAACAAACCTACTTTGATCGTAGTTGTTAAACTTGTTTTGAATAGTAATAACTAAAGCAAATGCCTTCCCATCAGTAATATGGAATGGGTCGTGTTTTTCCCCGACAATAGGCTTAAGCTCTTGGTTAATTTTTTCCCAGATCTTAACACCATATCTGTATACAAGGATTTTTCCCTCAAGTTCAGGTGCATTCTCATCCTTGATTACCTGGATTAGAGAAGCATAAGAATGCCTACGTGAAAATGTGTCAGCAAGTTTTTGCTCCTGAACAGATTCGGACTTCTTAAGTTTCCAATACATGTCTTGTAGAATGGACTTCTGTCCTACTGAAGACGGGCAATCAACATATCTACCACGATTAGTTACAGGATCGGTAAGGTAAGATACCCACTTTTCTTGAATTGAACCATGTGTTGGATTTTTATACCAGGGAATGAAACGGATTATTGATTGGTAAACATTGTTTTTACCTTTTGAAGCCTTTGGGCTGTACTCCGTTGATTGGGAAGATTTTTGTTCTGTAACCTCTACATTTGGGTTAAAAAACGCGCTGTAATTTTCTTGTTCGCTCATAACTTTTTTAGTCTTTTTTTAGTTTAAAAAATAAGTATTTAGTCTTACTAGTCTTAATAGAACCATTCCTGAGAATAGTCTTTATATATATGCACAAAACCCGATAAAGTTTCGTTAAAATCTGGATCCAAGTATCATATATGGGTCCTCTTGTGTGTTTAATTCAAACACATAAATCTCTCCTGTAGTTGTCTTGATTAAAGTGAAATCTCCCACATCCCTATCTTCATCATAATTCCATTCGTGATCATCAATATATTCTTCTATTCTTGTAGTTGTAAGAGGTTCTACCCCGTATTCTACTGCAATTAAAACATCCTCTTCATTTACTTCCAACATTTTAGCAGCCTCTTTTAGAATCTCTCTTCCTTGATCCCAGGGCCACGCTCCTTCTTCCTCGATATATTCTTTATATGGTATTCCAGTTAAGTTGTCTCGAAAATAATTAACTTTACTGGCTTTTCCTATTTTCATAGATCCTTTTGGATCCATCCCTCTTTCAAAATTAATAGATTCTGCTAACCGATAATCTATTCCAAGAACCCATAAAGCCAAAAAATCTCTTTTTTCCATCATGAAAATTAAGCCCCTATCTGAAATTTGAAGAACAATATCTTTTCCAGAAATAGAATCTACTATTTTTGCCTCCTGAAATAGGTATTGACTATCAGGATTAGAAGTTGAATAAGGATCTAAACATAATATGCTTTTTTCAGGAACCTTCAATGTTTTAGAAATAAGATTTAAAGCCTCTAAATCCATCTGCCATCCGGCATAGTCTAATTCTTTAGCCTTCTCAACTTCTTTTTTGAAATTTATAGTCTCGTATTTAGTAATGTCATTATCAGCATTCCTTCCAATATCCATTATACCCTTTGGATCCATCCCTCTTTTAAAAGATATATTTTCATTTACAGATCTAGCTCTCATTGTACGTCTTCTTCATTTCTCATTCGTATAGTAAAAGATTGTGAATACTGTTCTGGTCTGGATTTATCTCCAAATGGATGCCATTTTCTCTCAAAAGATTGGTCTTTAGCTATAATATCATAATCCGTATGGGATTTAAACCAATCCATGAATATTTTCTCCCTTTCTTCAACACTTAAATCATCCTTTGGATTTTCCAAGGATATCGAAATCTGCTTCCATATAGGATGCATTCCTGGGGCGTGCATAAATGAGGTTGATGTGTGAGTATGATTAACTTCGGGAAATGCTTTTCTAAAATTTTTCTGTAATATGACTGGATCCCTATTTTCCACTGTTTGTCCAATACCCATACGAGCTTTAGGCTCCCTTCCCCTTTCAAATCTTATATTTTCATTTACGAATTTAGCTCTCATTTCCAATCTTCGGTATAATAAAACCCTATTTTTTTAAATTCCTCCATATGTCTATCGTGGATTTCATCTATCTCTACTTCTTCATCAGCTGTAGTTTTTCCACTTCCATAATATTCTCTGGTTTTTTCGATTTCGCTTTCTAGATTATTAAGTATAGCTTTTGCTTTTTCCTCATTTTCTAAAGGACCTTCTATCTCTTCCCCATAAGGTAGTTCTATTATTATTTTTCTACCTATATCGAGGGAGGTTTTGATCCCCCTACCTCGCTGAAAATTTACTTTCTCATTTATGAATTTAGCTCTCATAATTATTTCTTATCTTTGCCAAATTTGAAGAACGTTACCATCTTAAGTATAGGAAGATAATTTCCAGTTAACTTAAATAGCTGACCTTTATATTCAAATACAATTCCTTCCATTGGTGCTATGCTATCCAAGCCCCCTGCTTGTTCCACCCTTCTTAACTGAGTTTCAAGATAATTCATTTTTTTCTCAAAATCCGGTATATCTTTAGGATCAGATTTTAAAAACTCCTTAATCTTTTTCATTGCGTCCTCAGCCTTATTCTTAATCCCCTGAGAGGATTTATCCGGACTTGAGGCAGCGATACCCGATACACTTTGTAGAACTGCAGTTCCTACTCTGGAAAATATCTCTATAATAGGATCTAGAAATTTTCCTACAACATCTTCAATAGTTTTATCATTGGATCTTACCCATTTTTGAGCCTTCTCATCCTTACCTTTTAATGTCTGGGCAATGTTTTTGCTCTTATTAGAATACCCCCATCTTTGGACCAAATCATTAACTAATTCAGGATCGTTTCCAAAATGATTATATTTAAAATGTTCTTCAACCCAATCTCTAACTCTGGACCCTAAATAATCAGAGATGGTATTATCATCATCCAACCGATATTGGTCCATCGTGGATTGCATCTTTCTAAGTATTCCATCCTGTATATTTTCTAAATCGTTAATCTTTTCAAAATTAACTGAATTGGTCTTCTTAATTACGTAAGTGTGATCTGCATCAACATTTCCTTGAGCATTATCTATATCATTCACTAAGTTGTCCATCAATTCGCCATTCCATATTACATCTACTTCCTTAGCATTATCATCAACTTCTCTTATATTATGAACCCTAAGTTGTTGGTCCCCATAGGGAACTATATTTTCCATCTCTGGGTTGAGGATCTCGATATTCAGCCACCTATGACCATTTTTAAGCAGCTTCTCCCAATCTAAACTGGAATTACTGAATATGGTCTGTAAATCTTTTAAAGCGTTGTAATAAGCTTCTTTGACATGGTCTGGCGTCTTCTCATACATGTTGTCCCATATCTCATCCCATTTGATAGCTTGCTCCCCTCCATTTTTCATATGTTTCGGGCTTCTGGCCAAATAGACCTGACCATTTTTGTAAGTGGCCATTATATTTTGGCCATCTAGCTTCTCTGTAACATTTTCCAGCTTACCTGACATTGCATCAAATATAAATTGACGAATATCTCCAAAGGTCATATCGGTAACTTCCCAAGGAGACATCATATGTCCTGCACCCCCACCTTCATTAATATCGCCGGAATCATCCTCTGGATTGTATACGTTTTTAAAATAGTTTCTTCTTGGATCCGGCATATAATTCCCGCCAGTTGTTTGAACAAATCCAGATCCCATATGAATCTTTCCCATGGCAGCTTCATTCATAACGGTGCTACCTATTTCATTCCATATAAAATCTATATCTTCTGGACTGGATTCTGGATATCCTGTTGTGAAGTTTTCAAGATCATCATTAATTATATCATTTCTTAATACTGAAGCTGAAATTGGTTCTCCTTCATGTTCATCTGTTCTCCCCCGGAAAACTAATGGATCAACATCTACAGGTAAATCTATAACTCTAATTCCATCGGCTTCTCTGCAAAATTTTGCACCAGGTCTATGTTGATCAACAAATCTAGAAGTTCTAGCGTCATCACCTCCCTTGCTTGAAGCTGCAAGAGTATAAATACCTGGTTCGGTAGCTTCTTCAATTATTTTATAAGCTGTTAATACAGGGGATGGCCATTTTACAGTCTCAACATTAACTTTAGACATATCTTTTGTAAGCTGTTCTGCAATTCTCACTGCTTGAGCTTGATCTATGCCATTTCTTACTCCGGGTCCTACCAATACTCGGATTTCCTTAACAACAGGATCCTCATCATATCTTTTAATAAGATCTAAGTGTCCTCCAGTCATTGGTTTAAATCCGCCAGGAAATAAAACTATCAATCCCTGCTCTTCCAAATCTGAATATAGATCTGCCCAGTAATCGCTTTCTTCTTTAGACCCGTCGGTATATGGATTTCCCATAGATAGATTACCATCTATCTCATTAAGCCAATTTTTAATACTATTAAATCCCATTATTCTTCGTGTTTTTTACATTCTTTCTTTTTATCCTTGATAATCTTGATAAACTTTCTTACTTCTTTTTTATCGGATTCCTTCTCCTTATTTGACAAATCATCATAATCTGTTTTCATTTGTCTTTCCCATCTATCTACTTTATCTTTTGGAATAGTTACTGTCCCATCCTTGTTTTTTTCAGACTTATTAAATAAGTGTTCCATCCATCTAGCCCATGAATCATGTTCCTGATCAGCCAGGTCTTCAATGATATCCTTTGTTTCTAAACTCTCTCTTACTAATCCATCCCCAAATATATCAGGATATTTTTCTAACGCCTCTTTTGGAGGGGGAATATTCATCCCTTCGCAATTTTCTTTAAACTTAACCATTATATCTTCTACTTTATCCGCATGAATAAAATTAGAATTATTAACTAAAAACCAAAGTCTTTCAAATGTATCAATGCTTTCTTGGGTATAGCCTTTACCCACCGCTAATTCTACTACCTCTTGTGGATTTGTGGTTACAAACTTATCAAATTCTCTAACTATCTTTCCGG
>Ga0114918_10001836_pt1 | contig 19057 bp, 31 predicted proteins | sample LantaG_FD_87015 | JGI IMG/M metagenome (GOLD analysis project Ga0114918, IMG submission 87015) | Deep subsurface microbial communities from Baltic Sea to uncover new lineages of life (NeLLi) - Landsort_02402 metaG | ecosystem: Environmental > Aquatic > Marine > Oceanic > Sediment | place... | reverse complement strand
ATCAGTTAGATCACGCTCAGGATCTATATTGGCTTCAAACTCATCTATTATTGTGGGAAGTTGTGTTCCTTATGCATGGGTTAAAAAAAAATTAGAAAACCACTTGACTTTTCTTGAAAAAGTTGTATATTTAAGAACAGAGAATAGAAAAGGAATTAATAAAATGTTAAACAAGACTTATAAAGCCATATACGCAGCATTTGCATTTGCCATGCTACGGGCTTTCTCTGTCTTGTAAAGATTAAGAGATTAAGCAAAAGCCCGTTAGATTTTTCTAACGGGCTTTTTTTGTGTATATACTTGGCAGGGTAGCTCAGTGGTGCGAAAGCGTAGAGCGTCGGTTTGAAACGCCGAGCGTCAGAGGTTCAATTCCTCTTCTTGCCACCAATTTAGAAAGAGATTAAGAAATGAAAATGAAAAGCCCATTAATTGTAGGATATCGTGGTGAGATAGGGTCGTTTATTTTATCAGGCTTATTAAGGATAGTGCCAAAAGCTCTCGACATATTTTGTTCTGATGTTAATGAAACTGAAGAGGAAATAAAAGAAAGAATAATAAAATCAGATGTTATTTTTCTTTGCGTACCAATGGATAAAACAGTTGATTGGATGGTTAAACATAAAGAGTTATTAAAGGGCAAAACCATATTAGAGCAATGTTCTTTAAAGGATAAAATATGTAATGATGAACGATTAAAAGGCTTAGATGTTAGATCAATGCATATATTGTTCAGACCCTCTCAGACGCCCAATTTAGAGGATAGAAGGGTAGGAGTCATGAGACAGCAGTTTGACGCTTCTATGGCTAACCTCGTGGCTAATTTGACCCAATCTGAGGTGGTTTGGTACGAAAATGTAGAGGATCATGATAAAGAAATGGCAATACAGCAAGCTTTAGTACATAGAACGGTATTAATACTAGGAAAAGTCTTAAAAGAATGTAATGGATCAACATACATATGTAAAAAAGTCATAGAGTTAAGTGATAGGATAAAACAAGGTAATTTAGACTTATACAAGACTATTCAGAATAATAAGTATCTTGATGAGCATTTGGCAAAATTAAATAAGGAATTTGATAATTTTAAGATAGATGAATATATGGGCTTGTAGCTGACACTGGCTTTAGCACCTCCCTTGCACGGAGGAGATGCAGGTTCGATTCCTGTCAGGTCCACCAATCTATGATAAAAAGAATTCAGATATTTTAGCCTTTTTATACCAATTTACTGAATTTGCTGAATTTACTAAATCTGCTGTTTTTTTAGCATTATAGGTATTCTCAAGCTCTTCCCATTGAGGATAATGACCACTTTGTCTCATTTCATTCAACATTCTGAACGTGTCATCTGGTAATGCATATCTTGTGTAATTACGTCTATGTTCATCTATTTCTTCCCCCTCTGCCTCTAGCCTCTTTTCGTCATAGGCTTCCATAGCTGTGTCATATTCTTCATCTGTTTTAAAATCTTCTTCATCAGGAGGATCTTCCCAATAATTCCAATCCCAATTACTATAGAAATCATTGTCAAATTTTTCATTTATTTGATAAAGTGTTTTTTCTAGCTCATATAAACCTCTAATTGGGTCGTTATATTCAGCTTCTCCAACTCTTCTAGCTAAGTCAATAAATGTTTGAGGAGCTTCTTTAGCTGCACCTTTATAATCGAAGTCATGATAATTACGAGATGATTCTTGTTCCACCTTTGCTATAAATGTGTCTATCATATCTTCAATATTGAATGTTGTATTTGAGTCATAATTAATTAAACCATATTCATTATCATTATCAACCAATATAGCATCTGCATGTTCTATCATTTCCTCAGTATCTGAATATAAGTCATAAAATTTTTCTACTGGGGAATTATCAGCTTCAACATCATAACGTTTTCCTCCTAATGATTGAACCCATTCTTTTACCATAGCTTTATATTCGTCTTTAGGTTCTGAGTTGGAATTGCCCATTATTTGTCTAAATTCAGTTGTTTCCATATCTGTTTCTATCGTAATGTGAGGATTATTGCTGGGGTCTCTTAAAGAATAGATAATACATCTTCCATCTTCAACATCATTCCAGTAACTTGCAACACAATGATTCATCTTATTGCCTTCAACGTCTAAATCATTTTCTGATGTTATTTCTTGTATTGTCCACCCATTATAATCTTTGTTTTTCCAGTTAGGTCCATATATAATATTATTTTGATTTGTAGGCTCATAATTTTCACCTTCACCCTGTTGAGCCATTTTTTGATGCCATGCTTCTTGAGCAAACATAATATCAGCCATGGTCATGTTAGACAAGTTAGGATTCTCAGCCTTTACCCAATCTTTAATAGGGCTTATTCTTTGTTGTATAGCATTCCAAAAAGGAATATATGTAACTGGAGGGAAAGCAGGATGGTTTTTATTCATACCTTGCCTAGCTATTCGTAAGTTTACAAGCACCCATTTTCTGAGGTTGTCAAGTTCAGATGGAATATTATTTTCAACAAATTGTTTCTCATGGTCTAAATATGGGTCTACTTTTTGTTCTGGTTGGACTTGTTGTAAATTTTCTAGTGAAATATTAGGATTCTTCTTAATAGTATTAACATACAATGGTTTCAATTGGTTTGGGGCATTTTCAATAAACGAAGCTACATCAGGAGAAACTCCCATTTCTTCTAAAGTGTCTGATAATTTTGCTATACATATCCTCATAGTTAATAATTCTTAGTAAGTATAATAAATCCTAGATGTTTTTATGTATAATATATTATAATATGAACAAAACAGTTATATATTCTGCCATCTTTGGTACAAGAGATACAATTCTAGATCCAGAGATAATTGACCCAAATTTTGATTATGTAATGTTCACAGATAATGAACAATTTACATCAAATGTTTGGAATGTAAGGATAGTATCTCCAACTTATAGTAAAGATCCAACAAGATCAGCAAGAATATACAAGATTCTTCCGTATAAGTTTTTAAGTGAGTATGATACTTCTGTATGGATAGATGGCAATCATATAATAACTGGTTCTATAAAAGAATTATTAGATAAGTACTTAAGTGATAACAACTTAGCAGTTTATGACCACTCAAAAATGGAAAGTTTTGGTAGAAATTGTATTTATGATGAAGCTCGTTTTTATATGAATAGAAAGCAAATTAGGGTAAATATAAGGACAAGAGAGAGAAGAAAATTACAAAAACAAATTAAAAGATATAGGTCAGAAGGATATCCAGAGAATAATGGACTTATTGTCAGCAGTGTTGTGTTAAGAAAGCATAATGAGCCTGACGTAATAGATTTTTGTGAAAAATGGTGGAATGAAGTAATTGGCTGGAGCAAAAGAGACCAATTGTCTTTTAACTATGTTCAATGGGTAACTGGATTTAAATTTAGTTTTATTGAGGGAGATGCTAGGAATAATCCAATTTTTAAAGTAGTAAAACATAGCAGTAAATAAAATATTTAAAAATGTCTTGACTTTTCTGAGAAAAGTTGTATATTTAAAAACAGAGAATAGAAAAAGGAATTAATAAAATGTATATTTATGTCATAACAGGGAAAGTAATAGGAAAAACAACCGTGGGTACGGTTGTCGGGCTTTCTCTGCCTATGAATTAAAGCAGAGAATACTTCAGAGAAAGCTCGTTCAGAAATGAACGAGCTTTTTTTTTGGTTAAATTAGTTAAATTGATCTTTGAAAATTGAATAAGTCATAAATTGACAAATCAAGGCGGTGGGGTGAAAAGTATCCTCTGAGTAACCCCGCCAGCTTTCCAGCTTTCCATTTTGTTTATACGGGAGATGCTAATCCAGGTATGAGCGCCGTCCTTATAAGGCGGAAATAGTCGGGTTCGAATCCCACCTCCCGTACCATATATGAAATTCCCAATGGCAATTATGTAAGCGTTGTCGAATGGTTGAAGACACCAGACTCTTAATCTGGATGCGAATAGCACATTGGAGGTTCGAATCCTCTCGCTTACACCATTTTTAATATTTTAATGCAGGCATGTCCGAACTGGTTGAAGGGACCAGACTTTTAATCTGGCTGCGAATAGCACACTGGGGGTTCGAATCCCTCTGCCTGCACCATTTTTAATGCAAGGATAGTTCAATGGCTAGAGCTTCTGGGTTACATCCAGAGAATGGGGGTTCGAATCCCTCTCCTTGTACCATTTTACAAATTGTGATATTGTAATTCTATAAGTTGTGCTATTTCAATTCTAAATTGATAGGCAAGACATATAGCTACACATATAAAACAATATTTCATAAGAGTAAGAGTTCTATTGACCAGCAAGCCCCGTTTTAAACTACGCTTTTGTTCTGTTACCCACAAAGGTCTTTTATTTAAAATTACATTAGTATTTTTCATGCTTTTAATGTAGCAATAAGCGTACCATTTGATTTTTTGCCAATAAAAGTAAGTATAATTTGTTTTGGTTTGTCATAAATAAGAATTTTCATTTGCGAGAGTGGATCAATTGGCTGATCCCCTGATTTCCAATTAGGTAGAGGTAAAACTCGTATGCGGGTTCGAGTCCCGTCTCTCGCTCCATTTCACTAAATATGACAATGAGAAACTTCCAAATAAAAGAAGGGTTGGAAGTCAGTTTGCATGAATAATAACTAAAATAAGGAGATTATTTATGAAAACAAAACGCTGTTGCATGTGTAAAAAAGACCTTCCCGTAAATTCGTTCAATAAAAAAAAGAGAAGTTCAGACGGTTTGCAGTCACAATGTTCAGATTGCCATAAGGTGTATCGCCATGAACATTATTTGAAAAACAGAAAGAAGTATATATCAAAAGCAAAAAAATGGAAAGCAGATTTTTCTTTTTGGTGGAAAGAATATAAATTAGAACTTAAATGTAGTAGATGTGGAGAAGACCATCCTGCTTGCATTGATTTTCATCATAAACATAGTGAAGATAAAATTGCAGCAGTTGCGTCTATGGTCGGCAGACGAAGTAAAGATAAGGTATTAGCAGAAATTGAAAAATGCGAAATAATATGTTCTAATTGTCATAGGAAATTGCATTGGCAATAGGTATAGGTTCAAATCCGATATGACGCTCCAATTTCATGCCTCCAAAGCATAGATGGCGATGCAGGGCACTTGTAATGCTCATAGCTCCGTTCAAGTCGGTGTGGAGGCTCCATTTCTAAAATAAATAAAGGATTGCCACTAGTGTTTATTGAATAAATAATATAGATATAAAAGGAGTAATTATGAGTTCAATAAGTAGGAGTGGAATGAGTTTTTCTGAGGCAGGAAAGTTGGGATCGATAAGGTCTACTGTAACTTGGAAGAAAAAGAGATTATCTAATATTAAGAAATATAAACTTGACCCCAAAAGGTGTTTACATTGTAAGGAACCGATGCCTTATGATAACAGGCGCAATAAATTCTGTAGTCATTCTTGCTCTGCAATTTTTAACAATAGCGGGGTTGTTAGGAATGGCTTTGAGATAAGTAACAAGATTTGCAAAAATTGTGGTAAATCATTTAAGCCACATGGTAGCAATGTGGGAACATATTGCAGTCACAAGTGTCAAGGAGAATATAAGTGGAATAAGACTAAACAAAAAATTACTAAGCAGGGATGGTATAGCACCAAGAATAGTCATACAGTAAGAAAATATCTTAGAGAGACAAAAGGTTGGAAATGTGAAATTTGCCATAGAAAAGATTGGATGGGCAAAGAAATACCCTTAGTATTAGATCATATCAATGGCAATCCAGAAGATGATAAAATTTCTAATTTAAGGTTAGTTTGTGGGAATTGTGACATGCAACTTCCAACATATAAAAGTAAAAATAAAGGTAATGGGAGGGCATGCAGAAGGCAAAGATATAAAGAGGGTAAAAGTTATTAATGTTCCATTTGTTTATTATTTTTGTTTGTTCATTAATAATGAACGCCTTACATAATGAAATAAGCCGATGTAGCTCAATTGGCTAGAGCGTATCCTTGGTAAGGATAAGGCAATGGGTTCAAACCCCATCATCGGCTCCAATTTAAGGGCGTTTGGTTAATTGAAAAACTGCGGTTCAAGCCCGAAAATAGAGGGTTCGATTCCCTTAACGTCCACCATTTTAATTCGTAATATATGGCGACTTATGCTCATTTAAGGGGTTAATTCGTAATATATGACGACTATGCGCCAGTAGCTCAATGGTTTAGAGTACCACCTTGCCAGGGTGGATGTTGAGGGTTCGACTCCCTTCTGGTGCTCCATTTCACTAAAGTTGACTTTAGTTAATATTTTTCTTGACTTATTCAAATTTTTAAGTATTATATTATCAAACAGTGAGAAATCAGTGAAATACAAGGAACGATATGACAGATATAGAATTTTATAGTTATGTAACAAAAGAAACATTGTTGAATGTTAATTGGACTGTTGTGCCAAGAAAAGGTGAAACAATCAATATTGGTGATAAAAAATGGATTGTGGAAACAGTTCATTATGGGCGTTTTGTTGATGGAAATGGTGATACAATTCCATCTAAGGTGAAAATACTTATAGGTCTTAAACATCTCCGTTGCTAATTAGGTTAAAAGAAACATGAAAACAGTAGCTGAAAAAGTAGAAAGAAACAAAGATATTGAGCATTGGTATTGCTCTAGATGTGGATTCATAGTTTCTAACTGGGAATATTTCTCTGCAAAAGCTGATTTTCCTTGCGATTGTGGAAGATATTGGTCTGATTTTCACCCAAAAATAAAGTCAGAAAAAGAAAATAGAAAAGATATTAAATGTGGTATAATTATGCAAACTAATCAAACTAATCAAACTAATCAAACTAATGATAACAACGAAAGAGAGTAATAAAGTGAGTAATTGGAATAAAGAGTCAATATTAAAGTTCTTGGAGCATACAGCACCTAATGCCCCATTAAAACAATGCTTAACATTAGCCTCAGATTTTGAAGAGCTAAAGCATAGTGAGTTTCATTACAAACAAATGCTTGCTTGCTTGTCAACTATTTTATTGGATGATAATGGAAACGTTCTTGAAAAGTTTAATGATGTTCGTCCAGCTATTAAAAAAGCACTTGAAGCTGTATCTTATTGTCATTCATGGACTGTATGTGGTCCTGTTGATAATGGTATTGAGCGCATGATGTGTGACATTGAGGGCATAGAGTATGGTGTCAAGCCTAAGCAGTCAAAAGACATATGTAATTGCAAGGGGATAGAACATGAAATAGATTGTCCATTGGCACCCTGCAATTTTTAAAAGGAAACTAAATTATGAAACTGATGATTGATCCTAAAAGACCTCATGTAATAAGGAGTACAGATGGTGCCATTGTTGCAGTTCTAGTTGATTATCCTTTATGCAGAGAGGATATAGGGAAGAAAATAGTTGACGGTTTTAATTCTCAATCTGGTATAACGGAAAATAAAGAAATAAACCCAAGCACTTTATGTACAGGTTGTAATAAACCTCATCATTTATCTGATGAAGATGCTGGAAGTGATCGGGAAATGCGGAGGTTATGTTTAAATTGTTATAGGCTTTTTAAAGGATGGATATAAATTATGAAAAAAAGATATGGTTTTGTAAGTAATAGTTCTGCTAGTTCATTTATTGTTAGGTATTTAGATGTTGCAACACAGGATGGATTTAGGCAACAGTTTATAACCAATGAAGAAGTTAATTTTTTAGAAAGTGCTGGATGGTTTAAAACTAACACCTTACGCTCAGCTGATGTTGTGTATAATCCAGAGGAATTGGACTCATTTGATCCCAGATTTCCTGTCAATTATGGCAAAGATGTTATAGTTAACCAAGATGATGTTATTTTATTTCTTTTAGAACATAATATATCATTTACAGGAACTTGTCATTATGGGGATGAAACTGTTATTTTTAATAAAGATTCAGAATATTTTTATAAATTTCACAATATCGGAAGATTGAATGAAATAGAAATAAGTTACAGATATAAAGACCCTGAAAGTGTTATTGAGGATAATGAATCTACTAAACATTATGAGAAAATCAATGTTAAGGAGTGGATAGCTGAAAATCAATGGCTAAAAGAATAAAGAAAAGGATAGAGAAATGTTCGAGTACGATTGTAATGAGTGTAAGCATCAAGGTTCAGAAGAATGTGAAGAATGTACTAATCTGGATGATCGGTGTTGTTCATGCCATATAGCTCCTCCATGCAGTTTCTGTGTTGGAAATAACTTTGAAGAGAAAGAAAGTGGAACAATATGAACAATATGAACAATATGAATGAAAAAGAATTTGCTGAGATTATAGGAATTAAGCTTTTTGGATTTCAACCTAATAATATTGCAAGTACATTCAATCCTCTAAAAAATGAAGCTGACTGTATGCAAGCGTGGGAAAACTTTAGCAAAAAAAAGCTAACATGTATCAATTATTACAAAGATAAAGAGTGGTTATGGGAGGCTTGTGTTGACGGTTTACGGGGGCAGGATGATTGTATACTAGCAGAAAGTACAGACCGCAAAAGGGCAATGTGTGAGTGCATGGTTAAAACACTAAAGATAATCGAAGCAGAGGGTAGCAATATAGTGGCAGAAAGAAGTTAAATAATTATGACTAAATCAGAAGAAGAATTGAGAAAAAGTCTTGGAATTAAAAGCCAAAAAGAAATTGACTATTCTGTTTGTGCATCAGCTGTTCAAATTATTGCTGATATGAGTTTTAGAACTCCTAAAAAAATAATTGAACTCTTGACAAATTGGGCTTGGAATAAAGAAGAAGCAGAAGAGATTCTCCGCTTTATAAAAAAATAAGGAGATTAGAAAATGGATATTACATTTGACAGTAGTTCAGCTAATTTCATATTAGAGTGTTTTCCTGATGCGGTATGGGAATGTGGTATATGTGGCGGTAAAGTTGGTTCTGCCAATCTAGCAGGCGTGGTATCCCTAGATAGTAAGACAACATTTATTTGCAATAGTTTTTCGTGTCTTGAGGAGATAACAGATATTGTCCATAAAGAGGCAAAATCAGAAATCGGTGCCCATAAATCAGTGAAGCAAACAAAAGGGCCTATGGATAACCCGTATGTTTACGGATAATGAGGAGTATATGACGAAACCTCGGAAAACAATTAAGGCTAGGCAGAAATGCGGTTTCTGTCTAGCGGTATTAGATGGTCGCAAATTAAACATGGATCATTTCACGGGGGCTTGCACAGTGGATAAAAATGGTATCAAAATAATTGACCACAGAACGAAAGGAATTTAATATGAAATCTAGACTGATGCAGATAAAAATGAATAAAATCAGACGCTTGCGCATTACCTTAACAAGATTAAGTAAATTAATTTCAATAACTCGTCAAAGGGCAATAGCAAATCAAACAGAAAGCGAGGAATAAATGAGTTTACCAATTAAACAAACTCCAATTCTTAAAGGAAAAGATGCTGAAAAGTTTCTTAAAGAAGTGAATAGAGATCGAACTCCTGAGGAAAAGGATCAAGATATTAAAAATTTTAAAAGAGCAAAAAAAGTTTATGATTCTATTGGGTTAAATGTTTTAAAAAGTAAACCTTTAGAGAGTATAGGTTTTTATACCTTGAGTGATGAAAGGGCAAAGAATGTATCTGGCACATCTCCTATGAAAAGAGCAGAAATGCTCGTAACAGGTCGCTGTAATTTTAAATGTCCATATTGTCGTGGTTTTGATAATATTAATGCCGATGTTGGAGATATTGATTTTGGCATAGCAAGAGAGACTCTTGGGTATTGGATTGATGATAAACTGGAGAACATTAGATTTTCTGGAGGAGAACCAACTTTATATGATCGTCTTCCAGATTTGGTAAAACAGTGTAAGGAAGGTGGAATTAAAAGGATTGCAATTTCAAGCAATGGCTCAAGAGATTTTTCTGTTTATCAAGAACTTATTGATGCTGGGGTAAATGATTTTTCTATTTCGCTTGATGCCTGCTGTGCTTCTTTTGGTGACAAAATGGCAGGAGTAGGTGGTAAATGGGGAAAGGTAGCAGAGAATATTAAGAAATTATCTGAAAGAACTTATGTTACTGTAGGGATTGTTCTAACTGAAGACAATGTAGATGATTTGGTTGATATTGTTACTTTTGCTCATAATCTTGGAGTTGCTGATATCAGAATTATTTCGGCGGCACAGTTTAATAAGCTTTTGAATAATTGTATCAACATTCCCCAAGAGATTCTAAATGCTCACCCTATTCTTAAGTATAGAGTAGATCATATTGCAGAGGGAATTAATGTTAGAGGAATGAAAGATAGTGATTGCAAGAAATGTTATATTGCTCAAGATGACTCTGTTGTAGCTGGAAATGAAAAAGGTGAAGCGTTTTTCTTCCCATGTGTAATAGCGATGAGAGAAGGTATTGCTCCAATTGGTAAAGTTGGGGCTAATATGAAGAAAGAGCGTTTAGCTTGGGTTGAGAAATTTAATACATACGAAAACAATACTTGTAGAGAAAATTGTCTTGATTGTATTGTTCAGTTCAATAATAAGGTTGAAAGCTATCAAGACTCTAAGAAGGAGATATTGTGAAAAAATCAAGTTTAGCAAAAATAACAAAAGCAATACAATCTGAAATAGATGCTTTTGGAGAAGTGATGGATGTATCTAAGTTCAAAGAACTTCAGAAGCAGTTGGAAATATTTCTTATTAGGGATGCTTTAACTTTAAGTTTAAACAGATGGAAATTTGAAGAGGTTCTTAAGAGGGAAATAACTAGAGCTAAATCTGATGGAACTCCTCTTTGTTTACTAATGCTGGATATTGATAAATTTAAACAGATTAATGACTGTCGTGGGCATATTGAAGGTGATGACATATTAAAAGCTATTATATGGGGTTTTGAATTCGCTATTGAAGGTACAATAGGACAATCTCATAGATTAGGGCGATGGGGTGGAGATGAATTTCTTTATATTTTCCCTTCTAAAGATATGACTGAGGTAAAAGGAATAGCTGAAAAGCACAGAATCCATACTGAGGATTTGTATAAAGAAGGAGTTATTTCACGTCCTGTTACTGTTAGCATTGGAGTTACCCACTTGAAGAAATCTGATGATGTAACTTCATTTATTAAGAGAGTAGATAGGGCTATGTATAAAGCTAAGAAAAAAGGAGGCAACAAGATAGGAGTCTTGAAATAGAGTATTATGTCTAGATTATTAACAAGAGAAACTTTTGATTTTTATTTGTCGGATCATTCCCGTAGAAAAAGGAATGCTTGGAATAATAGATGGGGCTATCACAAGGCTGTTGTTAATATGCTTAAAGATGTTCAGTTTGATAGGGTTTTAGAACTGGGATGCAATGCTGTTTCGATTGTGAATGATTCTGATTGTATGTATATTGGGGGAATGTTTCCTCAAAAAAGACATATAGAAAATAAATATGAACACAATGCAATAGACACTCCTTGGCCCATGGCAGATAAACAATATGATTTATTCATTGCTTTGCAAGTGTGGGAGCATCTTGGGGGTAGACAATCTGGTAATCATCAGAAAGCATTTGCAGAGGTAATGCGTGTTTCAAAAATGGCTATATTGAGTTTCCCTTATAAGTGGATAGCTAGGAGAGCTAAAGATAAAAATAAAGGTCATGCTGATATAAATAACGAAATTATATCTCAATGGACATTAAATGCGGAACCGTTCAAGCAATTAGTAGTAAGACCTTCAAATCATAGAAGAAAAATTTTATTTTTTAAGTTTTAGACAACTAAACTCTTCCCTAAATTTAAAACACTTCAGTTTTTTTCTTGTATAATAAAGATATGCATAACAAACTATTCATAAACAAAAAAATATGGAATGCATTTAGTCAAAAAGAGATGAATGATTATCAGTCATCTCTTTTTGACTATTATAGAGAAACAGGATTTCCATACTTTCCAACTGACACGTCTTATAGAGAAAAAGAGTTTAAAAAGCTTAAGAAATTCAATTATAAGACTATCATAGATGGAGACATTATACGACAGACAATGCACGGATTAGGTCTCGCATGGTCTTTTATGCCCCATTCTTGGAGTGTTACATGTGGAAATATGAGAAATCCTTATGAGGTTTTTCATAATGATGAAGATTTTAAGAAGGTTATAGCTAAGCGTATTAAAATGGGTGATAATATGTCCCATAATGGCATACGAAAGATGTTAAAGATGTATTCTGGTACACAGAGTGTTTCTAACTTCAGACCTACAGCGGCGGCGGCTATATATGATAAATTTGCTAATGGTGGTGTTACTTGGGATATGTCTGCAGGATATGGTGGTAGGTTATTAGGAGCATTAATAGCTGGAGTTAAATATATAGGAACAGACCCAGCAACATTGACCTATAATGGTTTATGTCGAATGCGTGATATGTTTAGCAATAAAGAAGATGTAATGCTATATAAGACTGGCAGTGAAGATTTTACACCAGAAGCAAATTCATTAGATTTATGTTTTACTTCTCCTCCATATTTTGATTGGGAGAAATACTCTAATGAAGAAACTCAAAGTTATATGAAATATCCTACTAAAGAAGCTTGGCTTGAAAACTTTTTAGGTGAAACGTTTAGAAAATGCCATTATGGTCTCAAAGATAATAAATATATGATAATAAATGTTGCTAATACTAAAAATTATAAGACTTTAGAAGATGATGTAATTAATAAAGCAACCGATAATGGATTTATCTTAGATGGCACAATAAAATTGGCATTGTCTAATCCAGTTTTTAAGGGTAAAAAACATGCTTTTAAGTACGAACCAACATTTCTGTTTAAAAGAAAATAATATGTTAAAGCATTGACATTATGATATTTTTGTGTATAATGATACAATAATTAAAGATGAGGTAATAATGGCTAGACCAGAAGGTTTATTTGAGAGGTATGTCAATCCAATTTTTGTTGAAACTGGAACTTTTCGGGGTGACAGTGTTCAAGAAGCATTAGATGTCGGCTTTAAAAGGATTTATTCTATAGAATTAGACAAGGGTAGATTTGAGGCATGTGTTAAACGTTTTAAAAATAATGCTAATGTTCATATTTTTCAAGGTGACACTTTAGAAGTTTTACCTAAAATATTAGATTTGGTAGATGAAAAAGCTACTTTTTGGCTGGATGCTCATATAACAAGAGGTGTATTTGGTAGACTAAAATGCCCTTTGGTTGAAGAAATAAAAATAATTTCTACACATAATATCAAGGATCACACAATTATTATGGACGACAGAAGGTTGTTAGGTAGCAGAAGATTTGGTAAAACTCATGAAAAAGATATTTTAAAAGAAATTAAGAATTTGAACGAAAATTATAAAATCAATTATGAAGATGGCATTGGATCAAGAAGAAAAAAAGTTAAGAATGATATTATAGTAGCAACAGTTAACTAAGTTAAAAATACAATAAACAATAAACAATAAACAATAAACAGCAAACAATAAGGAGAATTAAGAATGTTAATACCAATGGTTGTGGAAAGTAATGGAAATGGGGAAAGATCATATGATATATATTCTAGGCTTTTAAAGGATAGAATAGTGTTTATAGGTGGTGGTATTGACGATGATATGAGTAATATCATTATTGCACAGCTATTGTTTTTGCAGGCACAGGATTCAAGCAAAGATATATCAGTTTATATTAATTCTCCAGGAGGATCTGTAACCGCTGGTCTTGCAATTTATGATACTTTTCAATTTTTAAAATGTGATATTTCCACATTTTGTGTTGGGCAGGCTGCTAGTATGGGCGCAGTTCTTTTATGTGCGGGGACAAAAGGTAAAAGATATTCATTGCCTAATTCTAGAATAATGATTCATCAGCCTTGGGGTGGTGCTCAGGGGCAGGCAACTGATATTAGAATTCAAGCTGATGAAATATTAAGGCTTAAGGATAATTTGGCAGCAATTATGGCAAAACATACTGGAAAAAACAGAAAAGACATAGATAAGGACATGGATAGGGACTTTTTTATGTCAGCAACAGATGCAAAAAAATATGGAATTATTGATAAAGTTGTAAAATAATTGTGTATAATAGGCGATATGAATAATAATATAAGAAAAATAGAATTAGCTCCACAGGATGAGGTTGATCAGCTAGAGCCGTATATTTATAAGGTTTTAGAGGCATTAGGACATCCAGAAGCTTTAGTAACTGACGAGTCTTATATCTCTGATTTCTTATGTATTGTTGATGAAAAAGAAGCTGATGGTGAATTAAAAATAGCTTGTGATAAACTTGGGTTTAATTTTTCCAAATTAGACTCTGTAGTGGATATTGCTAGAAAGGTTAAAGATAATGTTTTATAATTTTTTTAAAATCAGTAAATATAAGAATTTTGAAATAGATATTTGTTCTCTTCAGCATGTGAACAGTTACTTTTATTTTTCTTTTGAGTGGAGTCGAAAGCAAGATCATGCAGGATATCACTCATATATTTCTATTGGAAGGTTTAAGTTTGAGCTAAATATTCATGATATAAGACATTGGGATAGGGTATTGAACAGATGGGAAACGCTTCCAGAAGAAGAAAAAAGTGAAAAAGAAGATGAGTGGGAAGTTGGCATATAATTAAAAATAAGGAAAATAAAATGACTACTACAAAGACTAAGACTGAAGCAAAGACTAAGACTAAGACTAAGACTAAGACTAAGGCTACTAAGGCTACAACTAAGCCCAAAAAGGGTATTAAAACTCCTAAGAAGGCTACAAAGAGTACTAAAACTACTAAAACTACTAAAACTACTAAAACCCCTAAGAAAACTCCTAAAAAGAGTACTAAAACTACTAAGAAGGGTGATATGAAGGTTAATAAAGACTTTATTACTCCCGCAAAAGTTAAGAAGGTTAAGAAAGTTTTCATAACATCAGAAGACAAAGGTGAAGATAAAAATACTGCTTATCCCATAGATCTAAATATGGGAATAAATATGGGATATGAGAATTGGTTTGATAAGTTTAAAAATATTAAAATAGCAGATCTAAATCTTGAAATAGTGTCACGTAAGGAAGTTGTAAGGCTACAAAAAAGAATAAAAAGAAATATTTTCTTTAACAAGGTTTTATCTATATTACATATCAGATATAATATTGATATAACAAAAGATTGCAAAAATATTGCTGATATTTTATCAAAATATGTCAGCACCATTTTACTTCACCTTAATGGGTTGGATGATGAATCTATCAAAGATATTGAAGACATGAGAAAAGATAATACCATTGAGGGGATCAGAAAGCAACTTCCTCATTTCGATTTCGAAAAACTCTTCAAGAAATTAGAAAAATTTTAACCTAATATTTCTTTTTTTAATACCTCAATCATATTTTGAAGTATTTTTATAGAGAATGGTTTTCTCAAAAATAAGACATCCATTTCTTTTAATTGTTTTAGGATGTAATCGGTTTCAAGGGAACTTATAGCAATAAACTTAATAAAGAAGGAAAATACAAAAAACCTTTGGATGATAAAGGAAGTATTAAGTGAAAATAATACCTTTAACATGGCATCATGCCTTGTGGATACCCTGCGTAATAGCTTATTATATTATTTATAGCTGGTTATCAAAGATGAATAATGGCTGCACCTCAGAGGGCACTTTATGGTATCAGCAAAAATGGCTATGGTATGCCTTTATCTTTGGCGCACTTTGTCCGTTTTGGATCATTGTTAGCAGGATTTCTAAGAATCTTTTGTTTGATGGGATGCTTTATGATAATATTATGTTTTTAACATATGTTGTCACCATGGCTATGTTGGGTAGTGGGTGTAATTTTAAAACTCATCAGTGGCTTGGGGTTCTGATAGTTATAATTGGGTCTATATTAATGAGAATTGAAAGATGGTCATAATTAATTCCAATAAAAGAATAGTTATCATAGGAGGAGGCCCTACAGGTTTAGGAGCGGCGATTAGATTAAATGAACTTGGTCATAATAATTGGTGTCTCTTGGAGAAGGATAATCGTTTTGGGGGCTTAGCGGCTACTGACAGGGGCGACAAGGGGTTTTTATGGGATCTTGGGGGTCATATATCCTTTTCTCATTATAACTACTTTGATGGCATTCTAGAGCATTACGTGAAAGATTGGCTTCAGCATGAAAGAGAATCGTGGATATGGGATAGAGATAGGTTTATTCCTTATCCTTTTCAAAACAATATTCATAGACTGAGGGATGATGAGGTAGTTGAATGTATAACTTCGTTAATTGAAGCTCAGAAACAAGATGTAGAAGCTAAGCATTTTGGACAATGGTTGAAGGGTAATTTTGGGAGCGGTTTGTATAACATTTTCCTTAAGCCCTACAATGAAAAGGTTTGGGATAGACGGCTGGATGAATTGTCTGTTGATTGGATGGGCGAAAGAGTAGCCAAGGTAGATATTAACAGGATTATTGAAAATGTAGTTAAGAAAAAGGACGATGTAGCATGGGGTCCAAATGCTAAGTTCAAATTTCCTTTGCATCATGGTACGGGGTCTATTTGGAAAAATATTGGACAGAGTTTAATACCATACGCTAAAATCGGATCTAAAGTAATTAAAGTTAACTTGGAGAAGAAGGAAGTCACTTATTCTTGTGATGGGAATACTCAAACAGAGCCTTATGATTATTTAATTAATACGATGCCTTTAGATTTGTTTTCTGAAATTGCTAATATTCCTTCCTATTTTACGCCTTCTCTAGATTTTAACTCTACTTATATTGTCGGATTAGGGTTAAAGGGGTTGATTCCAGAACATTTATCTAAGAAGTGCTGGATGTACTTTCCTAATCCAGAACAGCCCTTTTTTCGCTGTACTGTATTCTCGAATTATTCTCCTAACAATGTGTCTCCAGACATGAGGGAATTAGGTGCATGGTCATTGATGTTTGAGATAAGTAAAAATTCAGATTATAATTTTCATGATATGGATACGGATCATATTCTAGCTGATACGATGGAAGGAGCGCTGAAAGCCAATTTAATTACTGAGGATACTTTTGTTTATACCAATCATTTTCGCATGATAGAGCATGGCTATCCAGTTCCTACTCCTTGGCGAGATGAGGAATTAGACAAAATACAACCTTACCTCTTTGATCATGACATTTATAGTAGGGGAAGATTCGGTGGATGGAAGTATGAAGTGGGAAACATGGATCATTCATTTATGCAGGGGGTAGAAGCGGTTAACAATATAATGTTTGGAACTGAGGAATCTACCTATTTTTACCCTCACCACGTTAACAATAGAGGAAAAACTGACTCTTATTATAAAATCACTTGATTTATAGATAAATTTTAGTATACTATGAACTATGAAATTAATACAAAGACATCTTAGGCAAGATAAGCCTAAAAGCGACTATATATTAGCTGTATGGGCAGATTCTATATATGATGAAAGTAATACCTATATACCTAAATGGACAGTAATAGACCGAAAATCTTATAAGCGTAATAAAAAACTTTTTGAAGGCTGGGTTCAACTTCCTGACGAATATAAAATTAGTGATGGAATTCCTGTTCAGATAGAGACAAGAGGATATGTGAATAGTGTATTGGCTTATTATAAAGAACCACCTATAAAAACTCATTCTGATTTATATTGGGGCGTTTCTAATGTTTCCTATTATAGGAAAAACAAAGACAAATTCAAAGGTTGGATTGAACTCGAAATGATTTTGCCACCTAAAATGGAAGGAGAATAATGAGTATTTACGTTTTAAGTTTAGAGGATTATGAAGATTATAAACCTTATTATTTTGATTGCGACTGTAGCAAGGAAGATTTTGATCGTGATGTGAAAGATTGTTTAGATAAAGCAGCTGATCGCATATTTTTTCTTAAAGAAGAAGCAGATAAAAAACATGGTGGCTTCGTAGATGATTATAATGATTTTATAGATGGGTATAATTTAATATCCCATACTGTCTATTTTTTAGAGAAATTAGGTTATAAGTCACAAATGCCCCAACATGAGATAAGTATCCATGGTGCATGTCCATATCGAAATTGTGAAGATAAGCCAGAAATAATTTCAAAAAAGACTTGGGAAAAGATTATTACTCATAATGAAAAATCAGTCAAAGACTTTTATAAGGAACAAGAAAAGGGGGAATAATGAAAATAACATTCGTAGGAACAGGTTCAGCATTTGCAATGAAAAATTATCAGACAAATACCCTTATTGAACGTAATGGTAAAAAGCTTCTTATTGATGTAGGAACTGATATTAGATTTTCCCTTAAAGGTATTGGCATGAACTATTTAGACATTGATGCCGTTTACATCACCCATTTACACGCTGATCATGTTGGGGGAATGGAATACCTTGCATTTTGTAATTATTTTGACCCTAATGCAAAAAGCAAAATTGCTCTTTATTCTAACTATTCTTTGGTTAGAGATATGTGGAATAATACCTTACAAGGCGGTTTACAATCTATTCAAGCAAAGCAGATGGCGTTAGAAGATTATTTTGATGTCCATCCTGTATTTCCAAATAATAGTTTTGAATGGGAAGGTATTACATTTGAAATAGTCCAGAGTATTCACATTATGAGCAAGTATTCTATTGTACCTAGTTATGGGTTGATGATCACAGACCCAGATACTGGCATGAAGATTTATTATACAGGTGATACACAATTCAACCCAAATCAAATAATGGACTTCTATAAACAAGCTGATTGGATTATCCAAGATTGCGAGACATATCCGTTTAAGTCTGGTGTTCATGCTAACTTTACAGATCTCGTTACACTTGATGATAGTATTATCAGAAAAATGGCACTCCATCATTATATGGATAATATTATGGAAGATGTAGAAAAAAAACATACTATTCAACCAAGCTGGAATAAAAGTTCTCAGGAGGCAGGTTTTAAATGTTGGGATGGTGAAAATTATGGATTTGTGAAGCAGGGTGCTGTTATAGATACCAAGAAACTCAAAAAGGAATTATCCTGATGCGGGAACACCATAAAGACCTTGAAAGATGCAAAACCTGTGGGGGGAAGTGTTGTGCAATTTACGTTTCTTGTGGAGACGGTGGTT
>Ga0114918_10001835_pt1 | contig 19063 bp, 6 predicted proteins | sample LantaG_FD_87015 | JGI IMG/M metagenome (GOLD analysis project Ga0114918, IMG submission 87015) | Deep subsurface microbial communities from Baltic Sea to uncover new lineages of life (NeLLi) - Landsort_02402 metaG | ecosystem: Environmental > Aquatic > Marine > Oceanic > Sediment | place: Baltic... | reverse complement strand
TGGTACATGTCAAAGTCCAAAGAAAGAAAATATAGATTTTGCAAAATCCAATAAATATGGTGTTGCAGTATCTAATAAGAATTGGGAAACAGATGGTAAATTAGCTAAAATATTTTTTACAAGCCATGCTTTAAAACACAAGATGAAGAATAGAGAATTTTGGAGTTTTGTAGCCTGTAGAGATTTTAAAAGATTAGTAGCAAAAACATATCCTGAAAATTGGAATATGTATGTAGTAGTTAATCCAACAGAAAAATTAAAACTTACTTATAATAAACATGTTTTTAATCATGTTTTAAAAGAAAAACAAAAAAAAGATTTAGAACATTATAATGAATTTAACCTATGACAACAATTGGAGATGCCATATCAAGAGTTAGAAATACTTTAAAAGCTGTTAAGGAAGATCCTTTTTTAACAGATAGAGTTATTTATTCTTCATTAATTAAATATGGTCAGACATTACTTAAGAGAGAGGACAATCAATTTAGATTAATGAAGATAAGTTCTATCTTTCAAGTACTTCCATATATAGAACTAATAGATGTAGACAAAGTAGAAGCAGGATGTCTTGGAGTTTATTCAGGTTGTTATTTTAAAAGATCTAAAGAAAAACTTCCTACTATTTTAGATGGAGCAATGGGACCTATTATACGTACTACATCTTCTATAGATGGATCTATAGAAATGTTTAGAACAGATCCAGGTACATGGGTATCAATGACTAGAACAACAACTTGGAAATATAATACAAGAAAATATTTTTGGTATTTAGATGGTTATATTTATTGTCCTAATATAGATTGGGATGCAATAAGAATGGAAGCAATTTTTCAAGGAGTAACAGATCCTTGTAGTGACCAATGTGACATTGCACAAAATAAAGCATTATCACTTCCAGAATATTTATTTTCTGAAGTAGAACAATTTGTAATCAAAGAACTATCAATGTCAATGCAGATTCCTTCTGATGGTGCAGATGATGGTCAAAATACTCTTAGATAATGTATAACTATACAATTAAATACCGCACTTTTGATAGTCTTTTAGAAGATGTAACAGTAGACTTAAATACTTTTGCTTTAGAAAATATGATAGAGCCACAACAGCTTATCAAATTAACTAAAAAAATTAATTATGATTTAGGTCTTAGAGTTAATCAAACTAAAGAAATTATATTAGAAGTATGTCATGGAAGAGTAAAATTACCTGATGATTTTTATGTATTTAATTTTGCTTTAATTTGTGGAACTTATGTTGTAAATACAGGATACAATATTGGTGGAACTAATATTCAAGAAGTTCCTTATACAGAAGTACCCTCTACTGTAGATGTATGTTCTCCTATAAGTGTTAACTGTAGAACATGTAATTCTCATCCTTGTAATAAAACTGCAGGATGTGATCTTAATTTTCCTGTTGTAGATCCAATACCAGTAGCTTATGACCCTTTAAATCCTTATGGTGATACTTGTATACCTCCAAGAGTTTTTATGAACTGTAAGGGAGACAAATATGAACTTGTACAAATTGTAGGAGGAAGTGGTGAAACAAGAACTTATTCATCTACTATGCCTTTAAGAATGAAAGCTAGTCAAGATATAGAATGTAATTGTCCTAACTTATATTGGAATACAGCAAATGAAGGATGGATACAAGGAGGATTTTTATTTACTACACTAGATACATGTAAAGTTTATTTAAACTATCAAGGTCAGATGGAAGATGATCAAGGAAACTTATTAGTTCCAGATCATGATCTTTTAAATGAATATTATGAGTATGCTTTAAAAGCAAGAATATTTGAAAACTTATATTTGAATGGAGAAGATGTTGCACAAAGAATGCAACTTGTTGAACAAAGATTAAAGGCTGCAAGAAATAATGCATTGAGTGTAGTTAATACACCAAACTTTAGAGAACTAGAAGATATGTGGTGGACTAACAGAAGAGCCATGTATGGAAAATATTATTCTATGTTTGAAAGTTACTCAGGATATAATAGAAATAATTATATAAGATAATGGCAGAAAAAGGCATACAAAATACTACTCAAGTTATTACTAATAATTTTTCAAAAGGTCTTAACAAAGATACAGATCCTTCATATGTAGAATCTGGTTTATGGACGCATGCAAGAAATATTGTAAACAATAATGATGAAGGTGAATTAGGAACAATATCTAATGAAAGTTCAAATTACCTTTGTGGCACTACAGGTGAAACCATGCTTGGAGATAAAGATATTATAGGAACTATACATCTTTATTCTGATAAATGGGTAATTTTTACAGTAGCTTATAATCTTAGTGGAAAACCAATTAACTCTGAGATAGGTTTATTTGAAGAAAGTTCTTGTAGATATAGACCAATAGTTGCTGCTCCATGTTTAAATTTTAGTAAGTTCAATTTAATTACTGGAGCCTCTAGAGAAAAAGGTGATTGTTCTTGGCAAGTGTATTGGGCTGATGGTTTAAATCCAGATAGATATTTAACTATTGGAGATAATGCTTTATGGCCAGATCCAGCATGGCAATGGGGAGGTTCTACTCTAGCAATTGCAGGACCAACAAATTATAATAATTATATTAATCCTACTACAGGAGCTTTATATTTATGGCCAATTGGACAATGGATACAAGATTGTGATACAGTACCTGGTTCTATTTGTCAAATATGTTTAGACACTAATAATCTTGACTGTGATGCTATTAGATTAGCTCCTTTAGTAACTACTCCTTGTGTTCAATTATCTATTGCTCCTGGTACAGGTACATTAGAAAATGGATCTTATTTTGCTTTAGTAGCTTATTCTATAAAACAACAAAAAGTAACTAATTATTTTTCACCAAGTAATTTACAACCTATATTTACTGAAAGAGATTTATCTCAGGGTTCTTTGTTATTAAATTTAGAATTAGATACTGTAAACTTTGATACATTTGAACTTGTAATAGTAAGTTCAATAAATGAAAATGTCCAAGCAAAGAAAATAGGATATTATTCTACTAGTCAAAATGTTATCTTACTTGATGAAATTCCACAAACTTTAGAAACAATACCCTTAAGTTATATTACTTTACAGAATCCTGTATATGAAACTTCTGATCAAATGGTAAATGTTGGTCAGTACTTATTAAGAATTGCTCCTAAGTCTAAATTTGATTTTAATTATCAACCATTAGCAAATCTAATTAGAACAAGATGGGTTTCTGTAGAGTATCCTGAAAACTATTATATTAATGGAGGATCTAATACTGGATACTTAAGAGATGAAGTATATTCTTTTTTTATAAGATGGGTATATGATACTGGAGATAAATCTGCTTCTTATCATATTCCAGGAAGAGCAGAAGAAAATTATGCACCTCTTGGTAAAATGGATAAAGATCCATATGTAGATCAAGATAGTTTTGCAGATAATATTGAGCTTTGGCAAACTATAAATACAGCTTCTCAAACTATTTTATTTTTAATTAATAATCCTATACTTCCTGATGGTGGAAAAGTATTAGCAAAAGGTAAAATGGGATATTGGGAATCTACTGAATTTTATCCAGCAGATCAACCAGAGATATGGAATTCTTCATCTCAATGTTGGACTGCAACTAATGATCCTAAATATGATTTATGTGGTAAAGAAATAAGACATCATAAATTTCCAGATAATGCATTGTCCCCAGAGACATATCACTTTAATGTAGTAGGTGCTAATGCTGCTAATGGTGCTAAGTTTATAAGAATAATGTCAGTTGAGTTTGATAGCATTATACTTCCAAAAGATAATGATGGTAATTATATAGAAGGTATAGTAGGCTATGAAATTTTAAGAGGTTCAAGAGAAGGTAACCAAAGTATAGTAGCTAAAGGAATGATTAATAACTTTAGAACATATAACATACTTGGTGAATCAGCTGGAAATAGAACAGGGCTATATGCTAATTATCCTTTTAACTGTACAATACCTTTAGATAATACTTTAAATTTTGGAACTCGTGATTATAGATATAATGATCCTTTTATAAAACCAATAGTTTTAAATTCAAGTGGTAATGAAATACCAATTAATCAATCTATACCAACTAATTTATTATCATTTACTTCTCCTGATACAAGTTTTAGAAATCCATTTTTAAATCAAACTGAGTTAAAAATATATGGAAGTTTACAAGGTAACTCACAACATTTTTTTGGTATACCTAATAAACATCCAGAAAATAAATTAATGAGTGATGAAGCTTTTTATATAGCAGTATTTGTAGGTCTTGGAAATGCATTATTAAATATGCTTGGTAAACAAGAAACTCACATACCAGCAATACCTGACTTTCAAGTACCTTATCAAAAGACGCCTATTATAAACAGCCTTACTATTCCTGGTGGTGGTGGTGGTACTTCAGGTTCAACATTTGATATGAGTGCTGGAGCTGTATCTGCAGCTCAGGCAGCATATACTACTTTTCAAACTCAATTAGATACATATTTTGCTACAGGTGGTACGGCTACTACAGCAACAACTGTTCCTCCTCTTCCAGCAACTGTTCCTCCTGTTTTAACATTAGCTGAAATATATGAACAAGCAAATAAGGCTTTTCAAGATGCAGGCCTTTATTCTTCTCAAATACTTGTTACAGATAATACTGTAGCTTCAATGTTTGCCGGTGTACCAGTTATTGGTCCTTATTTAAGTCAAGCTGTAATGCTTCCATATTATTTTGCTGAAGGATTTAGTTCTACTTTAAGAATAATACAAGCACTTTTACCTTATAGACAATATGCTTTACAGTCATATGCTCATGGTTTCTATGCAAGATTTGTTGCACCAAGTAATAATTTTAGAAAAAGATTTAGTTTAGAAGATGGTTTATATTTAACAGATAGTAACCAACAGGTTCCAGATTATTTAAATAATGCTGCTACATTTGATAGATATACTATTAATAATCTTAATAGAACTAAGACAGTATTTTTAAGAACCTCTTCTGCAAATAATACAAATGCAATAGCAGGTCCTAATTTAATTGGTAATTATGTGGGTGGTGTTTTAACTCCAGGATTTAATGAAGATAATTCATTAATAAATTTAGGTAAAGCAGTAACTGCTGGTTTAGGTAATGGGATGGCATTTGATAATGATAGTAGATTTAAAAGTTTTTTAGGAAACATTGCTAGTCATTATGTAGGATTAAAATATAATGTAGAAAATCAATATGGTAAAATAGAAAATATTAAACAGGTTGTTGCAACAAGTTGTGAATATAAGTTTGATCCAAATAATATTTATGATGCTGGTACAAATCCTAGTGGAGATATACAAGTTTCAGGAACTTCTTTTTTTTGTCCTCCATCTGGTCCAACTGCTCAACAAGTAGTACAAAAATTATTATTACCATCTGGACCAATTTTTGGAGGAGATACTTATATAAATAGATTTACAGAAAAAAATACACAATTGTTTTTCTATAACTGGTTATATAATTTACCAGACGGAACTCCTTGGAATTATTTATTATATAATAATATACCACAAGCTAGATATTGGATGAATAGTCAACCTTATACTACAACTGACTTTCAAATAAATATTACTACTATACTAAATTCCTTAAATCCAAGTTTTGGTACAGGTCTTATGCCTAAAAGTTATTATAATTTAGATAATCCAAACTATAATAGACAAAATGATAATGAAGGAAATTATCCAGGATTTATGTCTGTTAAAAATTCTTATTTTTATTTAGCTAATTCAGGTGTAAGAGATTTCTTTGTAGAAAGTAATGTGCTAACAGATTTTAGATCACAAGGAACTTTTCAATTAGAACAACCATACATGCCTTATAGTTATACTGACATGAGACAGTTGTTTGATATAAATCCAGATATAATTACAAAAGGAAATTTTTATAATTATAACTATTCATTAAGTGTAACAAAGTTCTTTACACAATATTTATCTGCTGGAGCTGTACAAGGAATAAATTATGATCCAACTGTAGCTCAATTATGTTTTACTTACTTTCCAAATAGAGCCTTATATTCTTTATATTTAGATGATCAATCATATGATGATAATTGGTTTATTTATTTACCTCTTAACTATGTACAGTTTAAAGATAGAATAACTACTATAAAATCAATAGGGATGACGGGTATGTTATTTACTTTTCAAACAACAGCTCCTTTATTTTACCAAGGTATAGATACATTACAAACATTAGCTGGTAAAAAAGTAACTATAGGTGACGGAGGTTTATTTAGTAATCCTCCACAAACTTCATCTAATTCTGAGTCTTCTTTTGAATATGGATCATCTCAAAATATATTTTCAGTATTATATACACCTGCAGGATTATATTATGTATCAATGAATCAAGGAAAGATTTTTTCTTATGGAGATAGTCTTAAAGAAATATCACAAAATGGATTAAAATGGTGGTTTACTTTATTCTTACCATATAAATTAATACTTGATTTTCCAGATTATCCACATGTAGATAATCCAGTAGCAGGAATAGGTGTACAAACAATGTATGATAATAAGGATTCAATTCTTTATTTTACTAAAAAAGATTATAAATTAAAAAGTGGTCTTGGTAAAGTAAGTTATAATAGAATTAAAGATAGATTTAATTATTTAGGAACTGACTATCCATTAGGACATCCAGCTATATTTGATGATGCTTCATGGACAATAAGCTTTGACCCTAAGACACAAGTGTTTATATCTTTTCATGACTGGCATCCAAATTTATCTTTATCTTCTAAATCAAATGTCTTTAGTATAAAAGATAATACAATATGGAAACATAATGATACATGTGATGATTTTTGTAATTTCTATGGTACACAATATCCATTTGAAATAGAGTATCCAATTAACACAGGACAAGCTCCTACAGTAGTTAAATCATTTGAATATATACTTGAATGTTTTAAATCTTCACAATTTAATTGTGTAGATCAGTTTCAAGTATTAGATGAAAACTTTACTCAAGCTGTAGTATATAATAATGAACAAGTATCTGGATATTTAAATTTAAATATTTTTCCTAAAAATAATGTTACTCTTTCACTTACTTATCCTAAACTAAATCAATCTAACTTAACTTCATTTGATATATTATTTTCTAAAGAAGAAAACAAATATAGATTCAATCAGTTTTGGGATATAACAAAAGACCGTGGAGAATTTCCAACAGGTTCAAGTTATCCACCATTAGGACCACTTGTTCCAAATACAACAGTTCTTTTAGGTAATTACCAACAAGAAGTTACTTGGAATACAGAACCTAATGGTTATATAAAAACTCTTAATGCAAATAACTTAAATTATGTTAAACCAGAAATGCAAAGAAAAAAGTTTAGAAATTATTTAAACTATTTATTTCTTTCTAAATTAGCAACAAATGACAATAGAGATGTTAACTTTATATTGAAAATAATAAATAGTAAAAACCAAGGATCCCCAAGATAATGTATAATAAAAAAGCCCTTAGAGATATTGTTAAAAATCTTGGTAGTGCAAAAGCACCTACTAAGAAACAAGATATTATATATGATCCTATGGGACAATGGACTAATTCTGGACAAAATACTAGAGTTCCTACTCCTAATGGAAATATAACTATGGGAGCAAATCCAGAAACAGGACAACCTATTCCATTTCCTGTATTTGCACAACCTAATGTAGGACCTGGTGTTATGATGCAACCTGGACAAGATTATACTTTTCCAGGAGCAGAGTATGTAGATGAATTTCCACAAGTAAAAAAAGGAGGTCTTGTTAGACAATCTAAGAAGTATTCTAAAAGTTTAATGGCAAAGAATATTTTATTTGTTAAGAATGCTTTATTAAATAAAAAGAAATCTGTAAAAAATAAAATCTTTGATCCTAACTCTCCATACTTTGAAGATGGTGGAACATTTGAAATAGAACTAGATGAAAATGAAATAGACCAATATAAACAAGGAGGATATATTGTTGAAGATATTTCTATACCTTCATTAAATCAAATGCAAGATGGTGCACAGGTTAAAGGTTCACAAGGATTAAATGCTGACTTTTCAACTAGTCTTACTGCATTTATAAATGCTGCTAAAGCTGATGGTATTGATCTTGGTATTGGTTCAGGATTTAGAAGTGTAGAAAAACAAAAACAACTTTGGGAACAAGCACTTAAAAAATATGGTACTCCAGAAAAAGCACGTAAATGGGTTGCTCCTCCTGGTAGATCAAATCATAATAGAGGTACTGCTGTAGATTTAAACTCAAGTGGAGCTTTCTTAGGAAAGAATAAAAATACTAAAGCTACACAATGGGCACATGCTAATGCAGAAAAATTTGGTTTACATTTTAGAATGGGACATGAGCCTTGGCATATTGAACCTTTAAACTTATCTAAAGAACAAAAAGCTAAGATAGATGCAGAACATCAACATAGTGATAATGAAGATCCTAATACACATGTTGATCCAAATAATGCTGAAGCTTTATCAAAAGAAGGAATTGATATGACTAAGTATTATAAAAACTTAGGAAAAGAACAAGAAATTACTGATATAGATAATGACTATAGTAATTGGAACCCTCAAGAAGAAGTTGTTGTAGATCCAAGAATTGCACAATTAGAAGCTTATTCTAAATTAATGTCACCAAGTATACAAAATGTAAATGATATGTATGCTGCTACTAAAGTGAATCAACAGCAACAGCAAAAACAATTTGCAAAAGGTGGCCATATAGAATTAGATGCAGATGATAGTGACATTAATAATTATATTAAAGATGGTTATTTTGTAGAAGAAGTTTCTTCATCTTCATTACCTCAAAATAAAAATGGAGGTTTAAATACATTTGCTGTTGGAGGAGGAGGACCTTGTCCAAAAGGTCAAGAATGGGATGAAGCTTCTCAATCATGTATAGATGTGTTACCAGAACCAAAAGAAACATTAGTTCCAATGGTTAGTGCAGTTCCTGTTGAACAACCTATTCAACCTGTTGTAGAAACTATTCAACCAGAAACAACAGTTGAGTTAAATGATAATACAGTAATTAAAGCTCCTATAGTAAATAATATAGAAACTAATGAAGAAAAAATAAATGCTCCTAGCAAAAATAACTATGTAATAGATACTCAAAGAAAACTTAAATCTGCAGGTTATGATATAGGAAAGTCAGGACCAAAGGGCGATGGTGTAGATGGAATAATGGGTAATAGAACTAGATTAGCACTAGATGCATATAATACAGGAATTTCGCCTAGTAAAGTAAAAATTCCAGATCCTAATGTAAAAATTAAAGGACAGGTTAATGACTATAAAATAAACAGTAATATAAAAGATGGCTACTTACCTTATTTAGCTAAAGGAGTAGAAAATTGTACAAAAGGTAAAGGTTGTTCTGCTAATGTTAGTATAAAGATGAGTAACTTACTTGGTAATATTACTGATGAATCTTTATGGGCTAATGATGCTTGGTTTAATAAATCAGAGGTATTAAATAAAGGGGGAGATCTTTTATATGAAAATAATGAAAAGGATTTTTCTAAAATGCAAAATGTTCCAAAAGATGTTTGGTCTAAACTACAAGTAGGGGATTATGTAGAATTAAATAGAACTAATACTAATTCTAGTGCAAGATTTGCATCTCAAACTAAAGAAGGTTTAAAAAATGAAGGAATAGAACATTTAGGATTTGTGGTTGGTAAAGATAAAGATGGCACACCATTAGTATGGCATGGATCAGAAACTGGTAAAGCTTATGTTCAAAGAATTGATCAACCTTTAGTATTACATGATGAAAATAAACTTACTAACTCAAATACTTTTACATATAAAGTATCTTCAATTGTAAGAGCTTCAGCATTAAAAAATGCTGATTTTTCTGGATTGCAAAATTCAGCATACTATACAACATTAGATCTAAATAAAAAACTTATTCCTAAAAAAGGAGCTACAGAAACTCAAATTCAAGCTGTTACTACTTTAAATAATTCAATAAATAAATTTAAAAATTTAGGATATTCTCAAGATGATGCTAACTATGTAGGTAGATTGCTTATTGGTGGTATAATGAGTAATGAGTCAAAAGCAGGTGAATCATTAAAAAGAATTCCTAAAGAAATTGCTGCTACTATTTGGAAAGACTATTTAGGTCAAGGAGCTTTTGAAGGTGATGAAGCAAGTATTGGTTATTATCAAATGAAACCTAATTATAATTTTACTAATAAAGATGGAAGTTTAAATCCACTAGGTAAAAAATTAGAAAAGTTAGGAGTAAATGTAAATGATATTGAAAGTAGTGATATTGATCTTCAAACTAAAGCTGGTACTTTAATTCTTTTAGATAACTATACAAAACTTAAAGAAGATCCTGACTTTAATGTAAAAACTGGATTATATAAGGGAAAAATTCCCGCCTCTTATATATTAGCAAAATCATGGCAAGCAGGACAAGACTGGTATAAAAGAGATAAATATAAAACATTTTTAAATAATTTTGATGTAGATTATAGTAATGCTGCTATAGAAAATGCAATTAACTCAATTGACTCTCCTTATGCTAGTAGGAGTTTGACAAATGAATATTATAAAGTTACTCAATATCGGGCACAAAAAGATAAGGAACTACAAAATAAAAGTAAACAAGAAACTCTTAAAAAAATTACTGAACAAAATAAAAAAGAAGATGCATATATAGAAGCTAATCCTAATTTTAGATATGAAAAACAAGTTCCTACAGAATCTACTGCTATAAATAAAACGTATGTTAAACCTATTAATATACCTGATTATACAAAGAAAAATACTGATTATACAAAGAAAAAAATTATACCAGGTACTATATATAAGTATGCACAAAGACCTGGTGTAAAATATAAAAAAGATGCTAATGGTAAATGGTATGTTAATTCAGGAAAAGCATCAGATAATAAATATGTATTAATGGTAGATCCTTCAGGACAAAGAGCTAAAGTTTTAGAAAAAGGTGCACAACCTTTTTATAGTAAAGATGGGGGTTTTATTACTTCATTATCAAAAGAAGAAATAGATAGATATATTAACGGTGGCTATATAGATACTGAACTTACAGATAAAGAAATAACTAACTATAAAAATGGTGGTTATATTGTAGAATATTTAGATTAAACTTTATAAGTTTATTTGTTAAATTTTATTTTATTATATTTAATATATATAATGTTATGATGAAAAGAAAAGTTAGAATTTATAAAGACCCAAATGGTCAGGGAGGTTATGTAAATAAAACAGCTCAATGGTTAACTAGAGCTCAAGAAGGAACTCAGACAGGTGTAACTCCTGTTACTGCAGGTATAATGGGTCAAATGCAAACTGCACCAACTCAATCAATGCAGCCTCAACAACCTCAACAAAGTCAAGAAGATATGATGTTACAAGAAGTAACAGGCATGATATCTAAAGGTATTGATAAAGAAGAAATTAAACTTGCTTTACTAGCTAAATTACAAGTTGAACAAGGTACTCCTGAGTATAGCAATGCTTCAGCACAATTAGATTCTTATTTAGAATCAGTATATGATCAATTGGGAGAAGAAGCAAGAGTTGATACTAATGAAAAATTAAATTTACCAACTGGTGAATTTGATGAAACAGTAGATGCAGTAGAAGAAACTCCAGCTCCAAATTATTATAATGACCTTGCTCAAGAAGATAATTCTAATGATGATGCAAATGCTGAATTAGATGCAGAAGGTGATGATATTAGTTTTTCTAGATATGGAGGAACTCCTAGTAAAAGTGCTTTTATAAAAAGAACTTTAAAACAACTTAAGAAAGCTGCAGATGGACAAGAAACTGGTGAAGAAACTGGTTATACTGCAACAGCAAGGGGTACTGAAAATAATCCTTCTAAATCTCCTGGTTATATGGATAGTTTTATTGCAGGAATTAAAAGTCAAGTAGAAGAAGATATCTTAAGAAAAGATGCTGAAGCTATGTACAATAATATGTATGGTCAAGGTATGCCTCCTCAAGATGTTGATTATGGACAAGATGATATGGACTATGCTCAGTTTGGAGGTGGTGCTGGTAGAAGAATGAGAAGAGGAATGAGAAAAGTATTTGGTAGAGGTGCTACTCCTCCTGGAGTAACTTCATCTAAATTTACATATGGTCCATTAGGTGGTGTAAGAACTGCTGATGTTCAATTTAACCCACTTATGATGATGTCAATGTTTCCTGGTATGACATCTGGTATGGGAGGTTTTGGTTATTCAGGAGGTTATAACAGTCAACAAAATAGACATAGTGCTGGAAGATTAGTTACAGAAAGAGTAGCTAAAACAATTAATAAAGATGCTATTGTTGAAGTAGCAGGTAAAACAGATAGTGATGCACCAAAGAAAGCAGCTGAGACAGTTGTAGTAAATAGTGATGGAACTACTACAACTACAAAAGCTGATGGTACTGTAGTTACTGCACCTACTGTTGTTACTAATACTAAACCTCAAACTGGTAATAAATCTGGTAATAAAAAACTTAATCCTGGAGATAATGGATATGTAGGGCAACCTAAAGTAGATAAATGGGGAAGACCAGAAGATAGTGAGTGGTATGGTTTTAATCCAACTACTAAACAATATGAGATTGAAGGAAAAGGACATAGATGGGATAATGTTATTGAACCTAAAGTTAATCCTAAAGTTAATCCTATATTAGATAATCTTTTTATAAATAAAATTTATGATGATAAGGGTAATATTAAAGGTAGCCCTAAAACATTAGGTCTTGATGGTAAGTATTTAACAGAAGCACAAAGAAAAAAAATTAAAGAAGATAGAGCTAAAAGACAAAAAGAATATGATAATTCTAATATTTTTAGTCAAATGTGGAATGGTAATCCAAAATTTGAAGAGGATAAAAGAAGAGCTGGAGAGTTAAATCCTAGTTTTAGTCCTTATTTAATGCCTACAGGTGTTGGTGCATTACAAATTCCTGCATCATTTGGAAAAACTTTTTTAAATTCTCCACAAAAGCTTTTGGGTGCTGGACAAAAAATTTTACATGCATATGGTGGATCTATAAATGATCTAACTGAAGATACTTATGGTAATCTACAACAATTTGTTTATGGAGGTGATGAAATAATAGATGACTCAATGCTTGAGAATTTATATCAACCACCAATTAATGAACAAGATATAGATTATACAGACTCTGAAGATGTTACTGATCCATATTTTAAAAGAAATGGTGGTGGTCTATATAGATTTCAAGGAACAGGAAGTAGTCAAGTAAGTGGAGCTACTACACCTACACCTTTTACAGCAATTAGTTCTCAAGAAGATTATAATAAAAAGCTAGAAGAAGAAAAGAAAAAGTGGCAAACAGAGTATGATAAAACTCTTGCTGATAAACAAAGACAACAACAGTATGATCCAAGAGGTTATATGTCTCAACAACAATATGGTTCATATGGTGTAAATCAACCAGTGTGGGGACAACCACAATATGGTGGTGGTAGAGGATTATTTGGAAATTTATATTCACCATATACTAGAGGTCCTAAACAATATAGTCCTGTTGGTGATCCATTACAATATGCAGCTACTGCATCTATGATATCTAAATCAGGAATGTTACCTACTGGAGTAAAATATGCTAAAGAAAGAAAACAAGATGGTAATTTCTTTGAAAAGAACTTAGGCTTTAATAAAGATAGAGTTTGGACATTAGATTATTCTAGTCCTGAACAAATTAAAGCTAAAGCAGAAGCTGCTAAACTATCTGGAAAATTAAATACTTCTAATCCTATTGTTAATCCTACTGTTAATACTAATGTTAATACAAACACATCTACTAATACAAATGATTTAAAAGGTAAAAGTAGAAGAGCTATTAGAAAAGGAGAAGAGAAAATGAAAGGTACTTATTCAGATGAAATTATATTAGATGGAGATAATCCTTTATTAAATACACCAGTAATAGATGACAAACCAATTCCAATAGCTCCTAAGAGAGTATACACAGATGCTGAGATGGGGATAGATCCAAGAACCTATGACGATTTAATGAAAGAAAAAAGGTTTGGAGTACCTATGGAACAGATGAGTGCTGAGGAAAAAAGACTTACAGATCTTCAATCAAAGCCCTCTGGAATGGCTTATGGAGGTTATATACCTAGTGACTATTATGCTTATGGTGGTTATTTGCCAGAAGCAGAAGGTGGATTAAATGTTTCTCCTGTATCTTTTGCTGGTAATCCTGTAGTAGGACTTAGTGATAGTCCAACATGGGATGCTATGTCAAGTTTTAATAATCAAAATAAAGATATAAAAGGACCTATAGATAAAAATAAATATTATAATGAAGGACCACTAGATAATGATTGTACAGATGAAGACAAACTTGATCCAAAAAGTGACTGTTATGATCCACAAAGTGCACAACTTAAAATTAAAGAAGAAAAATCTGGTACTATAAATTATGATAATATTGGAAGGGGTGTCAATCTTATTAATAATAAAGGAGCAGATACAAAAAATTATATTGATGAAAGAATGAAAGTGTGGGTTCCAGGAATGACAAACTTTGCTTATGGTGAAAAACAAAAAGCTACTGAAATTGCAAATAGAGGACCTTTTGATGCAAGAACTGGTAGAGAAGGTATATCTGGATTTGAAGGAGTAATTAAAAAAGGTGGTTCTATTGGACATAAAAAAGGTGGAGAATATAGTTTAACTATGCAAGAGATACATGATCTTATTAGAGATGGTGGATTAGTAGAATTTTTAGATTAATATTATGAAATACAGAGTAAAAATAACTAGACTTCCTCAAGCAAGAACTGGCTACCAAGTACAAGGTGGTCTTGCTAATGATATTGCTACAATAGGTGGAGGAGATTTTAATTCATATAATGGCAAAAAACAACTACAAGCTAGACAAACTATGGGAGCAGTTCCTAGAGATGAAGCTAACTTAGAAGCTGAAGGTGGAGAAACTTTAATTGGAGATCTTGATGGTTCTACTATGCCTTCATTTTTTGGTATTAAAGGTCCAAGGCATTCAGCAGGTGGTGTTCCAATGAGTCTTCCAGATGATACATTTATTTTTAGTGACACTAAAGCAATGAAAATAAATGATCCAAAGATTTTAAAAATGTTTGGTAAATCAGTAAAGAAGGGGGGTGGATATACTCCAGCTGAACTTTCTAAAGTATATGATGTAAATAAATATAGAAAAATCTTGCAAGATCCTGAATCCAATAAAATGGAAATAAAGACTGCAGAGATGATGATCAAGAATTATGTTATGAAACTTGGAGCATTAGCTATTGCTCAAGAGTCTAAGAAAAATTTTCCACAAGGTATTCCTGTTATTTCTAAACCTTATATGGAAGCTAATGGAATTACTGAAGAAGATTTAATGCCAGAACTTGCCAAACAAAGAAAAGAAGAAGAGGCAATGCAACAGCAAATGATGGCTCAACAACAACAACAACAAGTTCCAGAACAAGGTATTCCAGAACAAGGTATGCAACAAGAAGTTGCTCCAATGCAAATGCCAGATGGACAACCTATTGCACAACCATCTATGGAACAAGGTATGGCAGAAGCACAACAAATGCCAGCTGAACAAATGCAAGGAGCTCCAATGGCAAGATTTGGTATGATAATGGGAGGTTTTGATATGCCGCTTATATTAGAAAATGGTGGTTCATCATTCTATGATATACAGAATCCTATGGATAGTAGATCTTCTAAACTTAATATGTTTACAGATAATGATTTATATACAGCAAAGAATGGAGGTAATCTAAATAAATTTGATGGGACAGGGGTTAGTCAAGTAAATGCAGATGGAACACCTAAAACAAAAGAACAATTACAAAAAGAATTAAGAGAAGGAAAAGTAACTGTAACAAAAACTAAAAAATTACCAGATGGTACAGTTGAAATAACAAGATCTGATGGAACTAAAGTATATGCAAAAGGTGATTCAGCAGGAGATATTATATATCAAAAAGATCCAGAAATGGGAAAGAAAGGTACTGGAAAAGTTGATCCAGAACAATATAAAATAGATGCCTGTAATAGAATAAAAAAAGAAGGTTGGACTGTTGAACAAGCTGTAATGGCTGGACTCATTCATGTATCACAAAAAGCAAACTTTAAACATTGTGAAAATTTAAAGAAAACAGGAGAAGATAAATCAGAGTTTTATGAATTAGAACAAGATTGTCCATGTAAAGATGATAAAGGAGTAGAAATACCAGGAGTATTTGCTACTAAAGATGATGCTGGAAATTGTCTTCCTGAAACATGTTATGAAGAAGTTCAAAAATGTTATTGTATAAATCCTGAAACAGGACAAGAAGTTGAAACAAAATTAACAGATGGTAAGTGTGATTGTGAAACAGAAGGTTTAGAGCAAGGTAGTTATCAAGGACAAGAACAACAAGGTGGTTATGGTTTTCCAGAATGGACTACACAAGATAAATTAAACTTTGGTACTGCACTAGCAACTCAAACTGGAATTGAATATCCTACTGCTATGACTTATCAAGCTCCTGAAGTAAAGCTTGCTAAACAAGACTGGCTTGCAGGAAATCAAGCTTTAACAGGACAAGGAGCTAAGAACCTAGATATAATAGCTAGATCTACTGCTCCGTCTAATGTAAAACAAGCATCAGCAGCTTCATTACAAGGAGATATTGCTGAAGGAGTAGTAAATAATATTGCAGGTGTTCAAGCAAGAAATGTTGGTACAGAAAATCAAGAAGCTTTAACTAATTATCAAGGCCGTACATCTGCAGGTCAAAACAGACAAAATGTACTTAATCAGTATATGGATAAAGTTGGTGCAACTGAAAATAATTATAGAGGTGAAATGAATGCTAAAAGAGCACTTACTACACAAATGGCTAATACTGGAATAAAGAATGCAGCTGATATTTATAATCTACAAACAGAACAATACCGTATAGATCCTAGAACAGGTATGCAAATCTTTAAAGGTGGTAAGCCTCTTAAGCCTGAAGCTTCTGAAGCAGATGATATTGCTTACATACAAGGTTTACAAAAAGCAGGAATAAAAGATGATCAAATAGAATTGTTATTAAAAAAGAGACTTTCAAAATATGGAGGAGCAATGTTCAAACATGGAGGGATAGTTTATGGCAATTCAACTTATCCCTTTTATAATGATTAAACTTTAAAAGTTTATTAAACTTAAAAAATTTTCATATATTTATACCATAGAAAGAAAGTATTATGGCAACATTTACATCAGCCACATTTATTCCACAGTTACAGCCTTATCAGCCAGACCTGAATTTGTATGCAAATTTAATGCAGACAAAACAAACTCAGTATGATTCAAATTGGAAATCTCTTAATAAAATGTATGGTCAATATTTCTATGCAGATTTAACTAGAGATGATAGTGTTAAGAAAAAAGAATATTTAGTTGATCAAATTAATTTTAATGTAAATAGACTAACAGGTTTAGATTTATCATTAGAACAAAATGTTACACAAGCTGCTCAAGTCTTTAAACCTTTTTATGAAGATAAAGGTTTAATGAAAGATATGGCTTGGACTAAAAACTTTAATCAGCAAGTTGGTAGAGCAGAAGCTTTACAAGGTTCAGCAGATGAAAAAGATAGAGCTCAATTTTGGGATGCAGGATTAAGAGAACTACAATATAAGAGAGGTGAATTTAAAGATGCAACTGCTGATAAAGCAATGTCATTTGAAAATTCTCAGTATACACCTTATGTTAATGTTCAAGATAAAGCACTAAAACTAGCAAAAGAATTTGGAAATATTGAAAGTGTAGATTTTAGTTCAGATGGTAGATGGGTAGTTAAACAAACTAATGGTAGAATATTAGAAGAGCCATTAAGTAAAATGTTTGAAGCTAATCTTGGTAATGATCCACAAGTTCAAGCTATCTATAAAACACAATCTTATGTAAATAGAAAAGATTATTCTTATTCTAATGCTGCTCAGTTTGGTGGAGATAAAAATAAAGCTGAACAAAAATATCTTGAAGATAACTTTAATATTCTTAAAGAACAATCTAAAAAAAGATATAATGCATATGAAGAAAGATCTACAGTATATGATAATAAAATTAAAGACCTTCAGAAACAAGTAGATAATGGTACAGCCTCTCCTGAAGCTAAAGAACAATTAGAAGCTTATATTGAAAATAAAAGAATTAATGGTGCTGTCTTAGAAAGAGCTAAAACAGACTATGATATTATGAATAGTGGAGAATCTAAAACTGCTACAACATCTACAGGTTTTAAAAATCCTTATGGAGATATAGAATCTTTAAGATATAAAGTAGATAATGGAGTATCTTCTATGTTAATGCAAAAGGATTTAGGTGAAGCGGCACATGTTTATGCATATAGAAATGCTAAAACATCTATGGATGCAAATCCATATGCTATATTAGCAGATAAACATAAGTATGAGATGTCTGAAATTGCTTCAAGAATTCAAGGACAAAAAGACATTGCCGTATTAAAAGCAAATATGCAACAACAACTTGATTCTGATAAAGATAAAGTAGCAGCAGGAACACACTATAGAAATGAAAAAGGTGAAACAGTAGAACTTGAAAATTTAAATAATACTTATATAATGAATAGTGCAAAAGGTGATGTTACTGATGCTACTAGTGCAATTGGATTAAGTAGAAAGATTGTTAAAAATCAAACAGAAAATCATGCTCTTCCTTGGGTTCAATCTATGGCTGGTGTATTAGAAGAATTATCAAATAATAATGAAATTGATAATGCACAATTAAAACAAATACTAGGTACATCAAGAGCACCTAATATTACTCTTCAAGAATTTAAACAAAGACTTAAAGCTAATCCTGTTGCTTTTGTATCAACACTTCTTGGTGCAGATGGTCTTCAAAGAATTAAAGAAAATTATAATAATTTTATTTCAAATAACTCTGAGCTATCTACTATTAAATCTAGATCATCACAAATTATAAAAGAAAATGTTAAGTTTCAAGATTATGTAAACTATCTTAGTGAAGATCAAAAGTGGAGAGC
>Ga0114918_10001834_pt1 | contig 19073 bp, 14 predicted proteins | sample LantaG_FD_87015 | JGI IMG/M metagenome (GOLD analysis project Ga0114918, IMG submission 87015) | Deep subsurface microbial communities from Baltic Sea to uncover new lineages of life (NeLLi) - Landsort_02402 metaG | ecosystem: Environmental > Aquatic > Marine > Oceanic > Sediment | place... | reverse complement strand
AATCTCAACTTGAACCTTGACCTTGTAGTTGTTAGCCATTCCCTTCCTCCGGCACGTTTTGCCGGACATGATACCACAGTGACTCACAACTCGTAAGGCCAAGTTTTAATTGCACAGGTCGAATTCTTTTGATTCATAAGCGTGACGGCAAAAGGGATAAAGTTCTCAATATAATCTTTGCGCAAAGTGTCCCAGTTTACCTTCAGTAGGGCTAAGCTCGCTACGGTCTTGTGCATCAGTACACTCCTCTCGATCTTTCGCTACTGTTCAAGCCACGGAACAGAACTTTACAACAAATGACATCGATCACTACTGCCGCACAACTATAGCCGCGCGGGCTTTTTCTGCCACAAAATCCCAAATGAACGATGTCTCCCCGTCGCGTCGTCAGGCGAATCGAGGGATTTTTCACCCGCCTGCACCCTCGACGATCTCGATTTCCTCCTCCGTCAACCCATACAACTCATACACCAGCGCGTCAATCTGCCGGTCGGTGGCCTCGATTTGCCGCTGGTAGAGTTCCTTGTCGGGGGGAACAGTGGCGGCGGCCAGTTTGCGGTGCAGCGCCAGCATACGCTCCACCAGCGCCACCATCTTGTCGTGGCGGGCCACGTCCGCCGGGTCGTCGAAGTTGATGGGACGGATGGGGAGTTGCTGAATGAAGCGTTTGCCATAAGACCAGTATCCACCACGGAATGGACTGCTCACCTGACGCAAATAGAAATCCAGCAAAGGCGAACCGAGAAGTGCCTGTAAGTAATGCAGTGAGTGAGCATCGTCGCTGTCAAGCCAGCGAATGCCGTAATATGGGCCATTGCCTCCGCCCGTAAAGTAAATTCCTGTGTCATCATAGGCGTATCTGCCGAACAGTGAAATCACTTGCACGATTAGTTTTGGATCATCAAACGAGGTGAGATTCTTTCTGTAGATGTAACCGTACCATTTGGCGTGATTCGCCTTGCCAGACTCTCTACCGCGCAGAACCTTGCTGTTCTCCTTCAGGTATGTCCACGCTCGCGGAAAAGAAGACGTCATCTCGGCTGTCGAGACAAGAGTAGTTTTGCCATTGGTGAAACGGTATGGAAAAACAAGCCAATGGTGAGGGACCGGGTGCTCGAAAGTCGAAACAGTCACCTTGTTCAAGAAAGGTTTGAGAACCCCGCGCTCCAACAACCATTCTTTTCCATTCCGATCCCGAACCTGCACCAAGTTGCCCTGGGGTGACGCGACTTCCTCTAACACATATACCTTGTCCGCGCTTGTTTGCAAGCCGACAAAAATATGCGCCACATCCCCCAAGTTTACCGGCATCTCACTCAACCGCTCAAACAGCGCTGCCCCCGGCCCCACGACGAAGTTCCACTCTTTCCCCGTCACCTTGCCGGCGCGGATTTCGCCCTCGACAGCCTCGCCGTTGGCCCGCCAACCGTCCAGGTCGTGGGCCTTGATGTAGCGGAAACGCTTGTTGCCCTTCTTATCCAGAAAGAGCAGACAGGTGTAGGTGGTCGCCCCGGCAAAGACCTGCTGGTCGCCAAAGTGGACGATCTCGGCCAGGTGCTTCTCCCCGGCAATCAACTCGCGCAGCGGTTGGCCATACCGGGCCTGGAAGAACTTGTGCGGCAGGATGTAGCCCATCCGCCCCCGGTCGTTGAGCAGTTGCAGTGCCCGCTCCACAAAGACGACATAAATGTCGTAATTGCCCTTGCTGGCCGCCGTGTAGTGTCGCTTGTAGAATTCCACCTCGGTGGGTGCCCACTCTTTCATCGTCTGGATGCGGATGTACGGCGGGTTGCTGATCACACAGTCGAATCCACCCTCACCCCCGGCCCCTCTCCCGCCAGCGGGAGAGGGGAGAAAGACCTCCGGGAACTCCGCCTCCCAATCAAACGGGTTCACCCGCCGCATCTCCTCTTCGTCGGGCAGCAGTTGGGCCGCGAAGTAGTCCGGCCCGATGAGCGAGTTGCCGCACTTGACGTTATCCCCCAGGTTGGGCAGCGCTCGCTTGCCCCAGAAACTCAACTGGGGTTCCCCCTCCAGCACCTTGAGCAGCAGGCTCAGTTTGGTCACCTCCACCGCCTGGCGGTCAATGTCCACGCCGTAGATGTTGTCCAGCAGGATGCGCTTCTTCTCGGCGGTCGTCAGCCGCCACTCCCCTCCGGCTCCCCCCTGGGAGGGGGGAGAGGGGGAGGAAGACTGGTAGACGGCGGGGCGTTTGCCACGGGCATGCCTGGCCGGGTCGTGCGTTTCGTACCAGCGGCGATGGTAGTCCAGCAGGTATTGGTATGCCCCCAGCAGGAACGAGCCGGAACCGCAGGCCGGGTCGAGTATGCGCAATTTGCTGGTCTGCCGGGGTGTCTTGCCGACGACGAGTTTACCCACGGTTTGCTCGACGATGTAATCCACGATGTACGTGGGCGTGTAGTAGACGCCGCCGGCCTTCTTGACCTCCGGCTTCTCCTCCACCTTGGCGTGGTGGGCGGGGGTGAGGCGGATGACCTTGCCCAGGAACTGCTCGTACACCTGGCCCAGCACCTCGGGCGGGAGCACCGAGAACTCGTAGGGGGACTGGGGATAGTAGAGGCTGGCCAGGATCGGCTTGAGCACCTTGTCGTCCACGGTCAGCGACTTACTCAGCGTATCGGCCTGGAAGTCGAAGATGCCGGAGTTGTACTTCTCCTCGGCCTGCCGGTAGAGGTCGTGCATACGGGCGTAGATGTGGGGGCCGCCGGTGAGGGCCAGGAGACGGCCGTACTCCTCGATGCCCCGGTCCTCGCACATGCGCAGGAAGATGATGCGGTCAACGGTGCGCTGCACGGCGAAGTTCAGTTCGTGCACCGATAGGCCCTGGTTGCGCAGGGCGACGTTGCGGGCCAGCGCGTCGCGCCAGCCCTCGATCTCCTTGAGGAACTCGGCGTCCACCTCGCTGGTGCCGCGCTTGCGTCTGGTGTCCTGCACGTAGCGGTCGAAGGAACCCTTCAGCACCGACTCCCTGGCGAACACGCCATAGATGTCATCGAAACGGTCAGGGTACTGGTCGAAGGTGAGGTACATGATCCGGCCCACGCTAACCTTGTCGGCGGGCCTGGGACGCTGGCGGCAATCGTAGACGGCGAACTCCTCAAAGTCGGTGAGGATGGACAGGGGCAGTTTGGCGCTCCAGGCGTAGCGGCGCAGTTGGTAGGCCGGGCCGATGTCCCCTTTGACTGAGACCGAGGGCTTTTTGGCCTCCAGGAAGAACTTGCGGGCGCCGCCAACGCGAAAGCAATAGTCGGGCGCGCGGGTCGCACCACCGACCTTGATGGCGTCCTCGTGGATCACGTCCTTATACTGCTCGGCGTACCCTTGAACGTTGCGCACGTCCCAACCGAGGGCCTCGAACATCGGGTCAATGAACTCGACACGCACCTGGGTCTCTTTGTACTCGGCACGCTTGTAGGCATCCAGGTTGCGGGCGAAGCGTTCCACCAGGCATTCGATCTCGATCCTGGCCTCGGCGTGGGTGGCAGGTGTGGGCATAGGCGGCTCCCTTACATTTGTGGCTACCTGGCGAGCACTACAACGGATTGGGAATAAAACGGATTCTGGCCTGGGCTGTCATCCGCTTTTTTCTAAATCCGATGTTGTGTTGTCTCAATCTATTCTACCACAAAAGACTGGAGATGGTAAACCGATGGAACATTTCTCGCATCTGTGGTAGAATAGTGGCCGCGATGGACGCTGAGATGTCTGCTGTCATCACTGTGGTTGGCGGAGGACTGGCCGGGAGCGAGGTCGCCTGGCAGGCCGCCGAGCGGGGCGTGGGGGTGACCCTGTACGAGATGCGCCCGCACAAGATGACGCCGGCCCACGTCAGCGACCGGCTGGCCGAACTGGTCTGCTCCAACAGCCTGGGCTCTGATCTGCCCGACCGGGCCGCCGGGCTCCTGAAGGCCGAACTGCGGCACCTGCACTCGCTGGTGCTGGCCTGTGCCGATGGCGCGCGCGTGCCGGCCGGCGGCGCGCTGGCGGTGGACCGGGAACTGTTCGCTGCTGAGGTCACACGCCGCGTCGAGGCCCACCCGCGCATCCGCGTCGTGCGCGAGGAGGTGACGGCGATACCCCACGGGCCGGCCGTCATCGCCACCGGCCCCCTCACCTCCGGCGCGCTCACCGGGGCTATCGGGGCGCTGACGGGCCAGGAGCACCTCTACTTTTACGACGCGCTGGCGCCCATCGTGGCCGCCGGTTCGATTGATATGCCGGTCGCGTTTCGGGCTTCCCGCTATGGGCGGGGGGATGCGGATTACATCAACTGCCCGATGGCGGAGGAGGAATACGTCCGCTTCGTCGAGGCACTGGCGGCGGCGGAGCGCATCCCGCTGCACGACTTTGAGCGGGAGGACGCCCGTTTCTTCGAGGGCTGCGTGCCGGTTGAGGTGCTGGCGGCGCGAGGGCGGGATGCGCTGGCCTTCGGGCCGCTCCGCCCCGTCGGCCTGACCGACCCGCGCACGGGGAAGCGGCCCTACGCGGTGGTGCAGTTGCGGCAGGACAATCTGGCCGGAACGCTCTACAACCTGGTCGGTTTCCAGACCAACCTGCGCTACGGCGAGCAGGAGCGGGTGTTTCGCCTCATCCCAGGGCTGGAGCGGGCGGAGTTCGTGCGCTACGGGCACATGCACCGCAACACGTTCATCAACGCGCCGCTCCTGCTGGAGCCGACGATGGCGCTGAGCCCAGCACCGGCTCTTTCAGGCCGGTGCGGCCGGGGGCTCTTCTTCGCCGGGCAGATCACCGGCGTGGAGGGGTACGTGGGCAGCGTCGGCAGCGGGTGGGTGGCGGGGGCCAACGCGGCCCGCTTCGTGCTGGGGCAGGAGGGACTAGTCCTGCCGCGCACGACGATGCTGGGGGCGCTATGCCACTACGTGAGCCACACTGACCCGGCGGCGTTCCAACCGATGAAGGCCAATTTCGGCCTGCTGCCGCCGCTTGAGCCGCCGGTGCGCAACAAGCGGAAGCGGTATCGGGCCTACGCGGCGCGGGCGATGGCGGACCTCAAGGCAATGACCAATGACCAATGAACAATGAACAATGAGCCAATGAACAATGAACAAACTGTGCGAATGGGGGCGGCGCCAGGTGCTCTTGCTGTCTTGCTTCTTGCTATCCTGCTTCTTGCTATCTTGCTTGCTGCATGCAGCACGCCGGAGCCGGAGCCTTTGGTCTTCGATGGCCAGGCGGCCTACGCCCACGTCCTGGCTCAATGCGACCTGGGCTTCCGCCCCACCGGGTCGGAGGCGGGCTGGGCCACCGGTGATTACATCATCGCCCAACTGGAGGCCCAGGGCTGGACCATTGAGACGGAGGAGTTCACCTACCGCGACACGCCCGTGCGCAACGTCGTCGGCCGGTCTTCGACGCGCTCAGACCAAGGGGTGGGGGAGGGGCCGGTGATCGTGCTGGGCGCCCACTACGATACCCGCCGCAGCGCCGACGAGGAGGACGCAAGCGTCCCTGTGATGGGGGCCAACGACGGGGCTTCCGGTGTGGCGGTGCTCCTGGAACTGGCCCGCACGCTGGACCGGGACAAGTTGCAGCACCAGGTCTGGCTGGCCTTCTTCGACGCCGAGGACAACGGCCGCCTCGACGGCTGGGAATGGTGCGTCGGTTCGTCTTATATGGCGGAGCACCTGGAGGCCATGCCCGAGGCGGTCGTCGTCGTGGATATGATCGGCGACGCTGACCAGCAGATCTACCTGGAGCGCAACTCCGACGCACCGCTGCAGGCGCAGTTGTGGGAGATCGCCGCGACGCTCTCGTACAGCGATACGTTCATCTCCGAGTACCGCTGGGCGATGTACGATGACCACGTCCCCTTCGCTCAGCGGGGCATCCCGGCGGTGGACGTCATTGACTTCGATTACCCCTACTGGCACACCACGCAGGACACGCCCGATAAGGTGAGCCCTGAGAGCCTGGAGCGGGTGGGGCGGGTGCTGGAGGTGTGGCTGGAGGCACAACCCGCGCCGCCGTGAACAGACGGCGCTGGAAAACCCAACACCGGCTCTTCAGGCCGGTGTCTTGGACAAGGAGACTATAAGATGCACATCGCAGAACGATTGAACAATTTACCCCCTTACGTTTTCGCCATCATCGGGCGGCGAGTGCGGACGGCGCAGGAGCGAGGCGTGGATGTGATCCGCCTCGACATCGGCAGCCCCGACCTGCCGCCGCCGCCAGCGGTCATCGAAACGCTGTACCGCTCGGCACAAGACCCGCATAATCATGGCTATGGCGGCTTCTTCGGCAAGCCCGCGCTGCGGGGGGCCTTCGTCGACTACTATGGTCGCCGCTTCGGGGTCGAACTCGACCCCGAGAGCGAGGTCTTGCCGCTCATCGGTTCGAAGGAGGGCGTCTTTCACCTGCCGATGGCCTGCGTGGATCCGGGCGACGTGGTGCTGGTGCCCGACCCCGGCTACCCGACCTATCGCGTGTCCACGCAACTGGTGGGTGGCGAACTCTACCTGACGCCGCTGCTGGCCAAGAATGGCTTCTTGCCCGATCTCGACGCTATCCCCGGCGACGTCCTCGCCCGTGCGCGGGTGCTGTGGCTGAACTACCCCAACAACCCCACCACTGCGACGGCCCCCTTCTCCTTCCTGACGGAGGCGGTGGACTTCGCCCGCGCTCACAATCTCCTCCTGGCCCACGACAACCCCTACGCTGAGACTGCCTGGGATGGCTACGTCCCGCCGAGTCTGTTACAGGTGCCAGGGGCCATGGAAGTGGCCGTCGAGTTCAACTCCCTCTCCAAGACCTATAACATGGCCGGCTGGCGCGTCGGCGTGGTCGTAGGTAATGCGGATGTGATCGGGGCGTTGACGCGGCTCAAAACGAACGTGGACAGCGGCATCTTCCGTGCTGTACAGGACGCGACTATCACGGCGCTCTCGACGACCGGCGAGGCCTGGCTGGTCGAGCGCAATGAGACTTACCGGGCGCGGCGGCGGGCGGTGACCGCAGCGCTGGATCGCATGGGGTTGGAGTACGTGTCTTCCTCGGCCACCCTCTACGTCTGGGCGCGTGCGCCACAGGGGGTGACGAGCGCCCGGTTCACGTCCGACCTGCTGGATGGAGCTGGCGTCTCGCTCTCGCCCGGCACCGCTTTCGGCTCCCAGGGCGAGGGGTACGTGCGCATCTCGCTCGTGCAGCCGGTGGCGCGGCTGGAGGAGGCGATGGGGCGGTGGGAGCGGTGGATGAGGTAGTGACGGGAACAGCGCTGGCGGGGAGCAGGCGTCATCCCTCCACCGGTTTGACACCCACCGTATCTTCACTTATACTTGCGGTCAACGGGAAAGAATCGGAGGTGACACGAATGGAGACTATTCGGGTACAGGTGTCCTCGGAACTGGCGCGGCGTCTGCTCCCATACCAGGACGAACTGCCTCGTCTCTTGGAGTGGGGATTGCGCCACATCGAGAGAGAAGCAGAAGTGGAATCTCCCCCTCTCCCAACCCGGCAAGCAGTGCTCGCCGCGTTGCGCTCGACAGGGATCCTTGTTGAGTTGGATCCGGCTATCGCCGCGCGGTATCGGACTGGCTCTGATCAGCGGCGTCGTACTCCCGTTCGGGTGAAAGGCAAGCCACTCAGCGAAATGATCATTGAGGAGCGCGGCCGACAATGATCTCCTGAATGTGGCTCAAGCCGAGGGGCTGGAGACTGAGAATCCAAATCTCTACCCGTGAGGAGAGGACAGCACTGCTCAGGAGCAAGCAGTCAGAGACCATTTCTGGAAGTGCCATGCATTTCTGAGGTGCGTGGCATCTTACATATCGCAGACAGAGGAGGAGTGTACAATGAGCACCAAACCTCAGACCATCGCCCAACCCACCATCAGCGAAGTCTTGCAGGAATTCCTCGACGAGCAGCGGAAGCGGCTGAAGCCGCGCACCTTTGCCCATTACGAGGATGTCATCGAGTTGTTTCAGGCTAGTATGAACGGCTATGCCTACAACTACCTGGACGAGGAGGATGGGGCTCTCTTCGACAAACTCTACAACGAACAAGACATTGAGTTCTGCGACATCTTCGGCCCTGAGAAGATCATAGGCAACGTGGGTGAGTTTCTGGATTACTTCATGGGGCGCAAGGTCATCGCCAGCGAGGAGTTGCTGAAGGCGGCCGGCACGGTGACGAAGAAACTGGCCCGCTGGCTCCAGGAGAAGGGCTACGCGGCGGCTAAGGAGGCGGAAAGGGCCGTCGAATTAGGGGCTGAGGCCTCGCGCAGCCTCCCCAAGGCCGAAGAACTGGCCAACCTACTCTACGAGTTTGCTCACAGCCAACCGCCGGGGAAGGTGAGGAAGCGCATTGATGACCGGTTCATCATCAAGCGCGTGGAGCCGGGCAAACTCTGGCTATCCCCATGGCTGTCTCATAAGGGCACCATCGGCCCCGTCGCCGTGCCTCACGAGATCACCGATCTGGCCGAGGAGGGCTAGGCGGTTACTCTTTGGCTGGGGCGCACGTGGCGCGGCTGGAGGATACTCGACGTGGGAAATGTATACCCGATGTGAGGAGCACACGGTGATGCATCGTACCGCACGTTTTCTCGCCGTCATCGCCTTGTTGGCGTTGCTGATTGCCTGTGCGCCGACGCCTGCCCCTACCACCGTCGCGCCGACGGCGTTGCCCTCTCCTACACTCACCCCCGCCCACACTCCCACACCCTTCTCCACTCCCACACCCTTCCCCAGTCCCGCTCCCACACCGACCCCCGTGCCGACGCTCGACCCGGCCGCCGTCGCCGCTGTCGTCGCCAAGGGACAGGCCCGGCTGAAGGCGGCGGGCGTCGAGCCGCTGTGCCTGCGCTGGGAGGACACCGACGGCGACGGGGAGCCGGAGTGGGTGGGGTTGTACCTGCGGCCGGAGGAGCCGCCGCAACTGGCCGCCTTCGTTCTCGACGGCGACGCCTGGCACGACCTGCGACCGCTGGAGAAGGAAAAGCACGGCCTGGGCGAGTACCCTACCTGCGAACTGGAGGTGCGCGACGTCAACGCCGACGGGCGGGTCGAGATCCTGGTCTGGGGTCACGCGGAGGTCAGCACCGATCTACTCCACATCTTCGTCTGGGACGGGACGGCCTACGCGCTGTTGGCCCTCTTCGAGGGGGAGGCCGGAGTGCGGTTGGAGAATACCGGCGGCGACCTGGCCGACGAGGTCGTCGTCGGCTACGACGCAGGGGATGACCTGGTGTGGGAGGCGGTGCATACCTGGGATGGGGCCAACTACGGCTGGACCTGGGAACGGTACGCCTGGTTCTACCTGGACCGCCCCCACGCCTACCGCACCGACACGCCGGAGCACGTCGTCATTTCCTTCTACCTGGCGGTGGATGACCGCGACCTGCCCGGGGCCTACGGCCTGCTGAGCGGTTCCGCCCAGGCCGCTCAACCCTATGAGACGTGGGCGGTCGGGTTCGCCACCACCGTCGCGGCGGAGGTGGGTGCAGTGCACGAACTCGCCCGCAGCGGGGACGTCGCCACCGTCGCCGCCCAGGTGCGCGCCTACGACAACGTGGACGGGCGCATCGTCGCCACGCTGTGGGACGTCGAGTGGGCGGTGGTGCGGACGGGGACTGGATGGCGACTGGAGAGCGCCGCTGCCGAACAACTCGATCGCTGGGAGTTGCCGTACTATCCATAGCCGTGCCGCAGTGTCCTTGTTGCATCCGTGGTGATTTGGAGTGAGCCATTGTGAGAGCGTCTAAACGAGCCGGGAGGATGAAGTGGATTGTGGCCGGTCTGCTGGCGGTGGCGGTCGTCGCCGGGTTCGTCTACGGGGCAGGGGTGGGTCTCCCCTTCTACTCCGACGACATGTATCACTTCCGCTGGGTCGAAACCCACAGCGCGGCAGGGCTGCTGCGGCCCTCTGACTCCTTCGCCAGTTACCGTCCTCTGCCCTCCCTCGTCTGGTACCTGTGGCGACACTGGGTCGGCTTCTATAGCCCGGCCGGGTTTCACGCTCTCAATCTGCTCCTCCACGTCGTCAACGGCTGGCTGGTGGTCGCGCTGGCCCGGCGGCTGACTATGGGATTGGAGGCTGCGCGACGGGAATGGTTCTCCTGGGCGGCGGGGCTCATTTTCATCCTGTATCCCCTTTCTTACCAGGCGGTCCTATGGGTGGGGGCGCTGACCCACCTGCTGGGCGCTTTCTTGATCCTGCTGGCGCTGCTCCTGTACGACCGCGGCCGGTGCGGAGCCTGGGGATGGATGATCGCTTCGTGGCTAGTTGCGCTGCTGGCCCCCTTTGCCAACGAGGCCGGGTTGGCGTTGGCCGGGCTGGTGGTGCTCTACGAATGGGCCGCTCCTCACCTGCGCTCCCGGCGCCACCTGCCTCTGGCGCTTGCCTACCTGCTTGGCCCGGCTCTCTATCTGGCGCTCTGGCTTGGCTGGCACGGGGGCGTGTCCTCCGGCCTTCTGGAGAGTCTGGCGCGGGTAGAACAGTTGCTTCAGAAGGCGGCCTACTTCGCTCAGGGCGCGACCTTCCCGTTCCAGTTCGTCACCGCGCGGCTCGTTCCCCTGTGGGACTGGAGCGGGTGGTGGGCGCTGGGGCTGGGTGTGGCTTTCTCGCTGGCCGTGCTGGGGCTGCTCTACGCCCGGCTAGGGTGGTGGCGGCGGCTGGGACTGTTCTGTGGATGGGTGGCGTTGACGGTGTTGCCGCCACTGGTGGCGCTTTCGGCGGACTACGTGGGCACCGCACCCCGGCTCCTGTACATCGCCTCGGTCGGCGTGGCGTGCCTGTGGGGTGGGGCGGTGGTGGGCCTGCGACCCCCTGGCGAAGGTCGCCGAATTGCTCCCGCGAGCGTGCTCCAGGGCAGGACACCAGCGTTTTCTCGGCAGGCGCTCCTGGAACTTTGGCGCGGCTCCGCTCCGCTGCGGGTGGTGGCCCTGGCTCTGATCCTGGTGCCCAGCCTGGTCTTTCTGGGCCAGAGGATGACACTCCACGAACTGGTCGCGCGCCCGATGTGGCAGGTTGTAGAGGTGAGCCGGTCGTCGCCTGACGAGTCGTTCCTTTTCGTCAACGTGCCCGCCTGGGCTGCCTATAAGGACTTCACCTTTCCCGTTGGCCGGGAGGGCGTGGCATTCCTGCCCGGTTACGTCGGTATGTCTGACTTCATCTGGGCCAACACCGGCCTCACGGTGGAGTCGCGGGCGGTGACTTTTGCCAACATTCAGCGCGAACAGCCCTACTGGCACGGGACGTGGGGGGAGGCGCAGGACTGGGAGGCGATGGATCGGGCGATTCGGGCTGCGGGGCGGGCCTACGTCAGCCTGTACCAGGGATGGGACATTCGACTGGTCGAGGCTGGCAGCGTGGGCGACGGTGCGCCGGTGCGCCAGCCTCTCGCGCGCTTCGATGGAGGCATACTTCTACTCGATGCCCAGATCACGCTTGAGGCGGATGGCCTGACCGCCGTGTTGGTCTGGTCGGCTGAGGAGTCTCCAGAGATCGGGGATGCAGTCTTCGTGCACCTCCTCGACGGGGAGGGACGGCTGGTAGGTCAGGCCGACGGGCTGTCGCTGGAGGACACGTTCCCTTTCTGGCTGTGGCAGGCAGGAGATGTAGTGCGTGACGTGCGCTGGATGCCTGTGCCGGGGGGGCTCCCGCCGGGGCAGTATGCCCTTCAGGTAGGGTTGTACGACATCGTTACCGGCGTGCGGCGGGCGGCGTGGAACGCGGATGGGGTGCGCTTTGCCGACGACGTGGTGCCGGCTGTGGTGGTCAGCGTGACCGGGTGAGGGCGAGTGTATCACGCTGGGGACAGAGCGGCCCACTGCCACCACGCGGAGCGTTGAAACGCCCCGCTGATACTCAAAACCTGTTGGAAACAGGTTTCGCCAGTGCGTTTTCAACGCACTTTGTGGTATCAGCCGGTGATTTCAATCATCGGCGGGCTGTCCCCAATACGAAGCGCTCTCGGTGAGGGGGGATTGTGAAACGGGAGAAAAGCCGTATAATTATACGTAGTGACGGCATCGGGTAGTTACCGAGGAGGTGGTTTGTGGCACGCTCGAAACGACGCAAATCTCGTAAGTCGAAGTCTCGTAAGCCGAGGCAGCCCCAGCAACGTCCATCACCTGCCATCCCGCCGGGAGTACGCTTCGCGATCACACCGGCCATAGGCACGGACGGGCGGGTCCCCAAGGCGGCCCAGCCCAGGCCCACCGAGCCGATGTTTTTGCACCTGGCGGCACTGACCGAGGACAAGGAGTTTGAGAGCCAGGAGGAGTTTGAAACGTTCATTTCGCAGTATATGGTACCTGGACAGAAGCCGAACTTCCCGCCCCTGACCCTGCTTTGGCATCAGGGTCAGGAACTGGCTTGCCAGGGCTGGGAGCAGCGGTCGGAACGAAAGCGGGCAGACTTTGCCCGCCGTGCGTTGGAGGTCTCGCCTGGCGCGGTGGACGGTTATCTCCTGCTGGCGCACGACGCGCCTTCGTGGGAGGAAGCGACCGGCTTCTGCACTCAGGCCGTGGCCGCGGCGGAGCGGTTATTGGGCCCCGATTTCCTCACGGCATACAAAGGCGATTTCTGGGGCATGGCGCTCACCCGCCCGTACATGCGCGCCCGATTTGCGCTGGGCTATTGCCTCTGGCGCCAGGAGAGACGGGAGGAGGCCTTGGCGCACTTCCGGGACCTGATTCACCTGAACCGGGGGGACAATCAGGGGGCGCGCTACGTGCTGGTGGCCATACTGCTCGAACTGGGAGAGGAGCGCGAGGCGCAGCAGATTATGAGCACATACTCCCACGACGTCCTGTGTCACTGGGCGTGCAATCGGGCATTGATAGAGTTTCGCCGGCGCGGCGATCAGCGTCGGGCGCAGAGGTTGCTGAGGCAGGCGTGTGAGAAAAACCCGCTCGTGCCCGTTTTCCTGCTGGATAGGAAGCGTATCCGCTCCTATGAGTTGGATATGGTGAAGGCGGGGGAGAGGAGCGAGGCCATCGAGTACCAGCATCTGTACGGCGATGCCTGGGCGATGACTGAGGGCGCTCTGGCGTGGCTCGAGCGGCAGATTGAGGCATAGCGAAAGGGGAGGTGAGCGATCATGAGATTATCTGAACCGACCGCTCCCCCGCAGGAACGGGGTTTCCTGGTCGGAGTTGAACGGAAAGGACGCCGGGGCTCCTCGTCCGATGGCCACTGGCCGGTCGAGGAGTCGCTGGCCGAACTGGCCCAACTGGCCCGCACGGCTGGCATCGTGGTTGTGGGCCAGGCAGTGCAGCGGCTTGAGCATCCCCACCCGGCCACTTTCATCGGTCCAGGCAAGGTCAAGGAGGTGGCCCAGGAGGTGGCGGAAACGGCTGCCGACGTGATCATCTTCGACGACGAACTCTCCCCGCGCCACCAGCGCGAACTGGAGAAGGCGCTGGGCGACGGTGTCAAGCTGCTCGACCGTACCGCCCTGATCCTCGATATCTTCGCCCAGCACGCCCACACCCGTGAAGGGGCGCTGCAAGTGGAACTGGCCCAGTATGAGTACCGGCTGCCGCGTCTCACGCGGGCCTGGACCCACCTGGCGCGGCAGGCTGGCGGCCGGGCCGGCGGCGCGACGGGCGGCGTCGGCGTACGCGGCCCCGGCGAAATGCAGTTGGAGACCGACCGGCGGGTGATCGGGCGGCGCATTGCTCAACTCAAGCGGGAGTTGGAGGAGGTGCGGGCCCATCGGGGACGCTACCGCGCGCGGCGGCGTAAGGTTGGCGTGCCTACCATCTCCATCGTCGGCTACACCAATGCCGGGAAGTCCACGCTCCTCAACGCTCTCTCCGGTGCCGGGGTACTGGTGGCGGACCAACTTTTTGCCACGCTCGACCCGACCACGCGCCGCGTTGAGTTGCCCGGCGGGGGCGTGGCCCTCTTCACCGACACCGTCGGCTTCATCCAGAAACTCCCTACCCAGTTGGTGGCTGCCTTCCGCGCCACATTGGAGGAGGTGGCCGAGGCCGACTTGCTGTTGCACGTGCTGGACGTCACCCACCCGCAGGTGATGCGCCAGGCCGAGGCCGTGCGTGAGACGCTGGTGGACATCGGCGCTGCTGATAAGCCCATCGTCAGCGCGCTGAATAAGATTGACCGTCTGCCCACCCCCGATGCTATCTCCCCCCTGATGGCCAGGTTTCCCAACAGCGTCGCTATCTCGGCCCTTGTCGGAGAGGGGCTGGAGCCGCTATTGGCTCGCATCAAGGGGGTATTGGAGATGCAGATGGCCTGGCTGGACGTACTCATCCCCTACGAGTTGGGGGAGTTGGTGGACCTATTTCACCGGCGGGGGCTGATCGAGCAGGAGGAGCACACAGAGATGGGTACGTGCATCGCGGGACGTATACCGCGCGCGTTGGTGGGACGCTTCCGCGCATGCCGTTAACTGCTGGCGGCTAACTGCTAACGGCTAATTTGGAGGTGCAATGGGCGGTGAATTGCTAAAGCGCATGAGTGACTTTCTGGCCCGTGTTCCTGGGCTCCCTGTCATCGTCGCCATCGGCCTGGTGGTGCTCAATTTCGTGCTTCAATTGTTGCCTGCTGCCTGGCCTGTCGTCGGCTGGCTGGCCCGCACGCATCTCTTCTTGCACGTTGGCTTGATCCTGGGCTTCCTGGGGATGCTGCTGGGCGAGGCATTGTGAGATTAACCTCTCCCCCGGCCCCTCCCCGAAGCGGGGAGGGGAGTCTTCCCTGCGATGCTCTCTCCTTTCCCCGAAGCGGGGAGGGGGGTCTTCCCTGCGACGCTCTATCTTTTACCCCTTGTAGACGGAGGGGCCGGGGATAAGAGTCAAGTGACGGGAACGGGCATCGGCCTGCTCTTCTGTTATACTGAACGCAGATCAAATCAGTGATTTCGGAATCGAGGCTTTAGCCGGATTTGACGCCTAAATTCCGGCTAAAGCCTACACTCCAAATTCACCAAGGCTGTTCCAGAAAAATAATCATCCCAATGTCATTCTGAGCGGAACGCAGTGGAGCGAAGAATCTCATGCCACAGTGCCTTAAAGCCTACCCAGGGCGAGATTCTTCGCTACGCTCAGAATGACGCGCTGCAAGATGGGATAGTTTAAATTCTGGAAGCCCCAAACCCAAGTGTGCTCAGTACATTCAGGAGAGTTCAATCCTGGATGCTCGATGCCTGATATTGGGTGCCGGATGTTGAGACGCTTACGCCAACCGTGGGTGCTGTATCGTTCTCGCGACGGCGACGCCGAGGTGAGGCTGGTGTGGAGCAATCGGCTGTCGTTGTTTGTCGTCCTGTTGTTGCTGCTGGTCGAGTTGCTCTCCCCCTCGCGGGTGTGGATGTCGCTCCTGCTCACTTGCGCCAGCGTGGTGGGCGTGGCAGATGGCGCGGGGTGTCCGGGTGCGGCGGGAGTTGCGCTTCGCCTGGGTGCAGGTGGGCGACTTGTTGGAAGAGCACTTTACGCTGGTCAACGATTCGCCGGTGCCGGCATTGTGGGTTGAGGTAAGCGACGGCAGCGACGTGCCCGGCTACAACACCAGCGTCGTGCGCGCCATTGATGGGTGGGGCACCCGCCGCTGGATCACGAGAGGGAGTTGCCGTCTGCGCGGGGAGTACCGCCTGGGACCGTGGGAGGCTACTACCTGTGATCCCTTTGGCATCTTCACGGTGGTGCAACGCAACCCAACCACCCAGACGTTGCTGGTCTACCCACCCATCGCCCGGCGACTGCCCTTTGCCCTGCCGCGCGGTGCAGCGGCGGGACGGGCGCGCACCAGCCGTCGCTCCTGGGGGCCGACCGTCAGCGTGGGCGGCGTGCGGGCCTACGTCCCCGGTGACCCACTCCACCATATCCACTGGCCCACCACTGCCCGCTGCGACGAACTCCACGCCAAGGCGTTCGACCAGGAGACCGGCGGCGACATCTGGTTGGTGCTCGACCTGGATCGGGACGTGCAAGTGGTGCAGGCAGAGCGCTCGACGGAGGAGATGGGCGTCATCGTGGCCGCCTCCGCTGCGGCGCTGCTTCTGGATGCCGGGCAAGCGGTGGGATTGATCGCCTACGGCCCCCAGCGGCGCGCGGTGGTGCCGGCCCGGGGGCGGGGCCATCTGTGGGGACTCCTGCGCGTGCTGGCCCAGGTGCAGGCCGCCGCTTCTCGCCCGCTGGCCCACGTGCTGGAGGACGTGGCCCGTGCGTTGCCCAGCGGCGCGACTGCATTGGTGATCACTCCCTCTCTTGACCCAGCCTGGGTCTCCGGGTTGGTGCGGCTGCGCGGGCACGGAATCGGCGCGGCGGCGCTGCTTCTGGACGCGGCCTCGTTCGACGTCCCTGCCCCTCCCCCTGGCCCCGGCGGGCGGGCGCGGGGTGAGGTTCGCTTTTCCCCGGAGACCGAGGTGCTGCGGGGGTTGCTGGCCGACGCGGGGGTAGAGGCTGAGGTCATCCACGCTGATACACCGCTGTCGCTCCGCCCGCCGACTGGGCAGGTGCGGCGCTGGGAGTTCAAGGTGCTGGGGACCGGGCGGGCGGTGGCGGTCAGTACACCCTGGGGGTGTCCGGGTGATTGTCTGGCTGGTCAAGAAACTGCGGCCGCGGGAGGGGTGGGGCACGTTTCTCCTGCTGCTGGTCACGGTGCTGTGTCTGCCCATCGCCGCCATTGCTGCTGAATGGGTCCCTGAAGACGAGAGGCTGCTGTTGCTCGCCCTCGCCGCGCTGCTGGTGGGGCGCTGGCTGGCCCTACGGGAGGACTGGGGATGGAACGTGTGGCTGCCGGTGGGCGCCTCGCTCGGCCTCCTGGCGGCGCTAAGCGTTGCGGCCCACGTCGTGCCCTTCTTACCGGGGAGTGAGAAGGCGGTCTTCGACTTTGTGCGGCGCTGGGTGATCTGGCTGGAAGCGACCTTCAGCGGTGGTACGAGTGACGACCCTGATATTTTCCTGTTCTACGCTGCGTTGCTGTGTTGGGTATCGGTCCTTCTCGCTGCCTGGGCCTTCTACCGGCGCCAGCGCCCGCTGCTGGCGCTGTTGCCGCCCGTCGTGCTGAGCGCGCTGACCGTCTTCTACTCCGGCCGGGGTATCCTGTGGCTGATCTGGGAACTGGGGTGTGGGGTGCTCCTGCTGGCGGTGGGGAACCTGACCCGCGCGCAGCGCACATGGGAGGCAAAGGGGCTGGATTACACCACCGACCTGGACTTCGACACGCTGACCGTGGCGGTGCTCGTCGCCATCGCCGTCGTCGCGCTCAGCCTCTTCGGGCCGCTGCTCAGTGTGCGCCGCATCTCAGACTGGGTCTGGCGCACCTTTGAGGAGCCGGCAGTCTGGGTGCAGGAGACAGTGGAGCGGCTCTTCGGCGGCGTGGCTTCCCCCGACCCCTCTCTCCAGGAGGGGGCTGGAGGGGGTGCCGGCAGTTACCTCCCGCAGAGCCGTCTCCTGAGCGGCCGCCCCGACCTGCTCGAACAGGTAGTGATGATAGTCCGAACCGACGAGCCCCCGCCGTCGCCCGACGATCTCCCCACTGCGCTGGATAATCTCCCGCGCCACTACTGGCGCGGAGCGGCCTTCGATTACTACACCGGCCGGGGCTGGGCCATGACGGTGGATTCCCGCGAGGAGGTGGAGGGGGAATTGCCGCTGCCCACGCCGCCGACGTATCGCCAGGTAACGCAGCACTTCGAGTTCACCGCCCCCCACGGCGACACGCTGTATGCGTTGAATGCACCAACGTGGGTGGAAAGGCCGGTCGAGGTGTTGTGGCGGATCCCCCCCGTCCCCCCTTCCAGGGATGGAGATCTGGCGGGGCTGGCCTCCGAGGTGGTCAGTTATACCGTCATCTCCCGCCTGCCCACGCCCACGGCGGACGATCTGCGGGCCGTTTCCTCGCTCTACGCGCCAGAGATCAGTGCGCTCTACTTGCAGTTGCCCGAAACCGTCCCCCAGCGGGTGATTGACCTGGCCCTGGAAGTCGTCGCCGATGGGGAGACGGTCTACGGGCGGGTGCGGCTGCTGGAGCGATACCTGCGCGCCTATCCTTACTCATTGGAGGTGGAGCGGCCGCCGGAGGGCAGGGACGTGGCCGACTACTTCCTCTTCGAATTGCGCGAGGGGTACTGCGACTACTACGCCACGGCCTTCGTGGTGATGGCTCGGGCGGCAGGTATCCCGGCGCGGCTGGCCTCGGGATACGTCGGTGGTCAATACGATTTCTCCAGCGGGGCCTATCTGGTGCGCCAACTAAACGGTCACTCCTGGCCGGAGGTTTATTTCCCCGGCTGGGGCTGGATCGGCTTCGAGCCGACGGGAGTGCGGCCGGTGGCGGAGTTGCCGGAGGAGATGCCGCTGCCAGAGGAAGCGTTGCCGAGGCCTACGGGCCCACCGGCGCGGGTGGTGCGCCTCCGCTGGCGGGCGGCAGGGCTGGGGCTGGTGGTGCTGGTTGGGGCGGGCCTGGCGGCAACAGTGTGGCTTCACCGGCGTAGGCGGCAGGCGGCGCTGGTCGTCACCCTGCCGTTGGTATGGGGTTGGGTGAGGCGGGGCGGGGCGCAAATGGGGCTACCCCGCGATCCGGCGTTGACGCCTCAGGAGTACGCGGCGGCACTGGCGGCGGAACTGCGCGCCCGGGCGGGGCGGGCACGGTGGCGGAGGGACCACTGGGTGGGACTGGCGGCGCGGGGTGGAGCGGCGCTGGAGATTCTGGGGGTGCTGTATAGCGTGCAGATTTACGGGAGACCGCAGGCCCCGGTGGCGGATGAGCGAGTGGCGCGGGGTATATGGACGCGACTGCGCGGGCCGCTCCGTGGGTTCAGGTGGCTGGGATGGGGGCAGTGGCTAGGGAGGTGGATTGGTGGATATGACGGGGTCGCATTGCCTCACGGATAAATGTGACCGAAGGGCATTCGTTGACTCACGAGTAAATGTTACCATGAAAACGGAGGCGAACAAGCTGTAGAGCGATTGTTTACGACATTGACACTGTGCTGAGTATGTATCCTCTCAATAAACTGGGGCAGAGCACGCTCTAGCGCCGGTTGAGTAGGCTTGGAGCGTAGCGGAAAGCCGTATCGAAACCAAGCGGGTTAGCCGTAGAGCCGCTCGCATCCTTGGTTT
>Ga0114918_10001833_pt1 | contig 19078 bp, 14 predicted proteins | sample LantaG_FD_87015 | JGI IMG/M metagenome (GOLD analysis project Ga0114918, IMG submission 87015) | Deep subsurface microbial communities from Baltic Sea to uncover new lineages of life (NeLLi) - Landsort_02402 metaG | ecosystem: Environmental > Aquatic > Marine > Oceanic > Sediment | place... | reverse complement strand
GGCGTGGCCTCCGCCAACAACTTCGACCCGCTGATGGTGGGACGGTACGCTGCGTTTCTGGAAGCCGCCGTCGAAGCGCCGAGTCTGCTGCGGGTGATGGGTGTAACCCACGTTGCGAATAGCGAATTGCGAATAGCGAATGGCGAGCCGCCGATTGTAGAGTTCTATCGTCTGACCGGCGCTCCTGGTCGTGCCTGGGTTGTGCCTGCTGCCCGTCAGGTATCCCCCGACGAGATGCTGGCAGCGCTCGCCGCCCCCACCTTCGACCCCACCGCCGAGGTGCTGTTGGAGGGAACAGGGAACGAGGAGCAGGGAGCAGAGAGCACTATCCAGCATCCAGCATCCAGCATCCAGTATCGAGTGACCTTGCAAGACGCTCCTAATCGGGTTACAATACGCGCCACCCTGGACGGCCCGGGTTACCTGGTGCTGGCCGATACCTGGTACCCAGGCTGGCGGGCGACGGTGGACGGCGAGCCAACGGAAGTCTTGCGGGCCAATTATGCGTTCCGGGCGGTCTGGTTGGAGGCGGGGGAGCACGTGGTAGAATTTGTATACCGTCCGCGAGCGGTGATGGCAGGGATGGTGTTGTCGGCTGGTTTGTTGGTTTGTTGGTTAGTTGGTGGGTTGGCCAGTTGGCTGAGCAAGCGGGTTGAATGAGTAAAATCCGTCGCTGTCCTGCGATCCACGTTCTTCGGCCCTGGATGGTCGTGCTGGTACTGGCGCTGGCCTACGTCGGGCTGACGCTGGCTCGCTATGGCGGTGATCCCCTGGCGTTTGCCCTGGTGGGAACGCGGTACAGCCAGGGTGACCCGCAGGGCACCCAGGGCTATGACGGCCAGTTTGCCTACTACATCGCCCGCGACCCAACCGGCGGCTGGCGGTACTGCGACGTGCCGGCCTACCGCTATCAGCGCATCCTCTACCCGCTGCTGGCGTGGGCGCTGGCGCTGGGGCGGCCGGAAGCGGTGGGTTGGACGCTGATTGTGCTCAACGTGGCGGCGCTGGCTGGCGGGACGTACCTCACCGGGCGGCTGTTGGCGGCGTGGGGTGTGAGCCACTGGTACGCGCTGGTCTACGGCCTCTACGGCGGGCTGGTGGCCGGGCTGCGGCTCGATCTGACCGAGCCGCTGGCCTACGGGCTGGTGCAGGGTGCGCTGTGGGCCTGGGAGGAGCAGGAATCAGGACGCAGGAAGCAGGAGGCAGGAAAGCAGTGGGGCGGTCATTGTTCATTGTTCATTGTTTCATTGTTCATTGCCCTGGCGGCGCTGGCGAAGGAGACGGCGCTGATTGCTGCGGCCGGGTTGCTTCTATACCTGGCGCTGGAGCACCGCTGGCGAGAAGCGGTGGGATTGGGATTGGCGGTGGGACTGCCTTTTGCCGCCTGGCAAGGTGTGTTGTGGGCCTGGCTGGGCAGGCCGGGTGTGGGGGCGGGCGGCGCGATGGCGACTTCCTTCGAGTGGTTGCCCTTCGCAGGGTTGTTGCGCGTGGCGACGGTGAGTTGGCCCGCTTTCTGGCTGCTGCTGGCGATTGAAGGGCCGCTGTTCGTGCTGCCAACCGTCTGGGCGCTGATCGTCTCAGTACGTGATCTACTGCGCGGATGGCGGCATCCCTGGGTGGCGGTGCTGCTAGCCCAGGCGGCCGTATTGCTCTTCCTGCCCTTTTCGACCTGGCGGGAGCCGCTGGCGATGGCGCGGCTGGCGACGGGGCTGGTTGCAGCGACGTTGCTCTATGGGGCGCTGCGCCGCTCCCGGCGCGTGCTGATCTACAGCCTGTTCTGGCTGGCGACGCTAGCGTTGCTGATCAATGAGAGCGTGCTGCCGGTGTGATCGCACATCACAGGGCGCCTTTCCGGCCTGTGCGTGAAATCAATAGAATGTTGGGGGTGATTTTGCAAATAGCGGTTATCGTACCGACCTATAACGAACAGGAGAACATCGAGGCATTGGTGGCTCAGTTGCTTGCCCTGCCGGCGGCTGTGCGCGTCATCGTCGTGGACGACAACTCACCCGACGGCACCGGCGCGATCGCCGATCGGCTGGTAGCGGAGAACAATGGGCTGGTGGGGGTCATCCATCGCGCCGGTAAACTGGGGCTGGGCACGGCCTACATCGCCGGCTTCAAGCGGGCGCTGGCCGAGGGAGCCGATCTTATCTGCACGATGGACGCCGATTTCTCCCACAATCCGCGCTACGTTCCGGCCATGGTGGACAAGACTGGCCAGGGCTACGATCTGGTCATTGGCTCGCGTTACGTGCGGGGTGGCGGGACCAGCGGCTGCACCTTCGACCGCAAATTGCTCAGTTGGGGGGCCAATGCTTTCGCCCGCACAATGCTTGGCCTGCGTGTCCACGACACGACGGCCGGCTTTCGCTGCTACCGCCGCGAGGTGCTGGGGGAAATGGACTTGGATGGGATCAGGGCCAGTGGCTATTCTTTTTTGATCGAGATGCTCTACCGGGTGCAGCGGCGCGGCTGGCGGGTGGGTGAGGTGCCCATCGTTTTCGAGAACCGCCGCCTGGGCACCTCCAAGATCTCCAGGACCGAGATTGTGCGGGCAATGCATACTGTACTACGCCTGGCATGGGGGCGGTTGGTGAGGAGATAACGAAGGTATGGCTGATGCGGGGTGGCGCCGGTGGGCATTGTGGAGTTTGGTGGCTCTTGCAGCCATCGTTGGCGGCGCAGTCCTTACACAGCGGTTGATGACTATGCCCATTGGCGTGAGCGACTTCAACGCTTACTGGGCTGCTTCGCGTCTGTTGCTGGAGGGGCGCAACTCCAGCGACCCTGACAACATGTTGGAAATGGAGCGAGCCCACTTCAACCCTGACCAAGACTTCGTGATGATGACCTGGAACCCGCCAACGCTGTGGGTTTTCATGCTGCCACTGGCCTGGATGCCTTTTGAAGTCGCGCGGTCGATCTGGTTGCTGGTCAACGTGGCCCTGATCGTGGTTTCGTGCCTGATGCTGGGGTTGATTTACTTGCCCAGGGGTGATATCGCGCCGTTGTTGACCTACTACCTGGTAATGGCGTTATTTTCGCCGATGCTGTTGGCAATTCTGACAGGGCAGATTGTTTTTCTGTTCGTGTTTGGCGTGGCGGCGTCAATGTTCTTGATCAAGCGTGAGCGGTGGTTTTGGGCTGGCGTGGTGCTCATTTTGACGAGCATTAAGCCGCACATGGTGATGCTGGTGGCACCGTACTTGATGTTCTATATGGCCATGCGTCGCAAGTGGGCCGGATGGATAGGGCTTGGCGTGGCTGGGGCGATTTGCTTGGTCATCCTGTTTATCCTCCGACCGAGTTGGATTGCTGACTTCAGTGCACTGTTGGATGCGCCGCCCATTGACTGGGCTACGCCGACCATCGGCGGCTTCCTGAGCCTCTACGGTGTGGGGCCGTGGCTGCGGTACGTTGGCATGGGATTCTTGCTGTTGTTGCCGCTCTTCCTGTGTCGGCCAAAGCCAGTCTCGCTAGAGACGGCCGCCAGCGTGCTGATCCTTATGACGGTCCCGACGACGTTCTTTGGCTGGAGTTATGACCAGAGTGTTTTGTTGGTACCGATTGCCCAGATTGTTGGCTGGCTGTTTAGCCCGGTGCGGTCGGTGGTGGGACGGTGGGCAGTGATTGCGGCAATGGTCGTGACGATGGTGGTCAACATGGCGCAGCGAGTCGCCAAGACGAGCGACGTCTACTTCTTCTGGGTGCCACTGGCATGGGGCATGATCTATGCACTAGCGTCGTGGCTAGTGGACAGGAGGGGTGCTTATGATCTTCGAAAGCAGGTGGATGGGAATCCCGGAGGTCTTCGGGGGTGAGATTGTGCACGCCTTGGGGACAGTGCTGCGGCTGGCCTGGGCGCGCCTGACGGCGAGGCGAGTCTGATGGAACACGTGCGCTGTAACCTTTGTGGAGCCGACGATGCTGTTGTGCGTTACCCCTGCACGATCAAGCAGGGGGAGGGCGGCGACTGGCGGGCATTCCGCTGCACCAACAGCGGCTACGGACGGCACCACACCATTGTTCAGTGCCGGCAGTGTGGATTGGTCTACACCGACCCGCGCCCGGACGGCCACGACATCATCGAGACCTACCAGACGGTCGAGGACCTGCTGTACATCGAGGAGCGGGAGGGGCGGGTGCTGACCTTCGAGCACCACCTGAAGCCGCTGGAGCGGCTCACGGGGTCGCCAAATGGTCGCCTGCTGCTGGACGTAGGCTGCTACACGGGCGTGTTCGTCGAGATCGCGGCGGGCCATGGCTGGGACGCCTGGGGTGTGGAGCCCTCCCGCTGGGCGGTGGGACAGGCGCAGGCGCGGGGGCTCCACGTGGTGCAGGGGACGCTGGAGACGGCGGATCTGCCGCAGGCAACCTTCGACGTAGTGACGATGTGGGACGTCATTGAGCATGTGACCGATCCGCTCAGGACGCTTCAGCAGGCGTATCGGTTGCTCAAGCCAGGAGGTTTAGTGGTCGTGCACACGATTGACATCGAGAGTCCATTTGCGCGGCTGATGGGTGCGCGCTGGCCGTGGCTGATGGAGATGCATATTTACTACTTCTCACGCCACACGCTGCGAGCAATGCTGGAGAAGTGCGGCTTCCAGGTGCTCAGCGACCGGCCGCAGGGACGCTATCTGCGGCTGGGTTACCTGATGAACCGCGTGGCGGCGCTGATACCGCCCGTGGGCCGGCCGGCCGAGTGGTTGGTGACGAAGTTGGGGCTGCGGGGCCTGGCGGTGCCGGTGAACCTGGGCGATTTGTTCACGGCGTATGCGCGAAAGGCATAGAGTGGCGATGAAAAAGTGGGGTACAGCCGGCCCCCTTGTTGCCGTCCTGGGGGTTGTGATTGCAGCGCCTCTGTTCGTCTTCCTTCCCTACTTGCTGCACGAAGATCTCATGCTGGGACCACGTTCTGGTCTAGGAACGGACATTGCTTACCGCCATTGGCCGGATCTAACCTATTATGCTCGCGTCTTGCGCGAAGAACGCACGATTCCTTTGTGGGATGATGCGGTGGCAGGGGGGCGGCCACTGGCTGGTGATCCGGGCGTCCTCTGGCTCTATCCTTTTGACCTGATTTTTCTCGTGGTGCCTCCGGCACTGGCTTTCAACTGGTTAGCTGCGCTCCATACCTGGATTGGCGGCGTGGGGAACTATCTGTTTCTGCGACGGGGGCTTCGTCTTTCCCGTGGCGCAGCTCTCCTGGGCGGGGCCGCTTACATGTTCAGCCCCAAGGTCATCTCACATTTGGCGGGCGGCCACGTGGGTCTGGTTTGTGGGGTGGCCTGGATCCCTTGGGCCTTGTTGGGCACACATCGGGCCACCCAGGGCGATTGGAAGGGCACTCTGCTGGCCGGGTTGGCCTTGGCACTCCAGTTACCGACTCACGTGCAGATTCCCTTCTTCACGGCTTGTTTGATGGTTGTCTACGCTCTGGTGCGACTGATTGCCTCGTGGTCCTCCGCGCGCTGGAAAGGAAGCCTGGCAACTGTGGTCGGGATTGTGCCTTGCTTTGTGGCTTTGTCTGCGGCACATCTTTTCCCTCTGCTCGGCCTGCTGCCCTACGCCAGTCGCCGGGGCTTTACGCTTCAGGATGCGGCCTGGTATGCACTACCTCCTTCCCTTTTGCTCACCTTCCTGATCCCTACTAACTTTCAATTCCCGGAGTGGGTCTTATATCCGGGGGCGGTCTCGTTGGTGCTGGCCTCTGTGTCATTTTTCGGACAGAGGCGGCGCGAGGCATTCTTCTGGGGCGGCGTCGTCCTGTTCTCCCTGCTGTATGCCATTGGGCCGGCCACGCCGCTATTCCCGTTGTTGCATCGCGTGCCGGGATTTGCTCAGTTGAGGGTTCCACCGCGTATTTGGTTTATGGGTGGCTTCTCGTTGACCGTGCTGGCCGCGCTAGGGGTTGAGGGGGCTGTTGAGGAAATAACGGGCCGTCGGATACGGCGCTGGAGGCATTGGGTGCGTCGGCTGGCTTTGTTCATCTATGGAGGCGAGGCCGTTGCAGTGATCGGTCTTCTCATCTTGAAGACTGTACACTGGCGGCTCCTGGCGACATTGGTCGTCTCGCTGGTCACGATTGGGCTGCTCGTTGTCTATGGCCGGGGAAGGCTGCGGGCGCAGAGCCTGCAGATCGGTTTTGTGATTCTCCTACTGGTCGAGTTAGTACCCACGGCCAGGCTATACACCGTGGGGGTACCGGCCTCCGAAATACTGACCGAGACGGCGGCGCTGCTTTTCCTGCGCCAGCAGCCGGGCCTGTGGCGAGTCTACTCCTCTCGCGGCGAACTTCCTTATGCCTCGGCTGCGGCGGGAGGTATTGAGGCTGCCGAGGGATTGCTAGCGTTGCAAATGGGACATTACGTGGAACTCATCAAGCGGGCCTCTGGGTGCTCTATTGACGGATATGGCACTGGCGTGCCCCCTTGTCTGACGGCCGAGGTTGACTGTACAGCTTACCAGCAGGCCCGGCCTCAACCGGCACTGTTAGGGCTACTGAACGTGCGCTATGTTCTGACATCGCTGACTTACGACGACCCGGACCTGAAGTTAGTCGCCGAGTTCGGGCGTGAGCGCATTTATGAGAATCAACGCTGGTTGCCACGAGCTTTCGTTGTCTTCCAGGCGCTGACTCTTCCGGATCAAGCGGCGGTCTTGAGGGCGCTACCCAAAGCGGACCCGGGACGGACAGCGTTGCTCGCCGAGTCGCTTCCATACTTGCTGGGTGAACCACTTCCGTCCGTCTCTGCCGAGGTGGTGGGGCGCTCTGCCAACAGCATGGATGTGCGAGTGCAGATACAGCAACCTGGCCTGTTGGTGGTGAGTCGCACCTGGATGCCCGGCTGGCGGGCCTGGGTGGACGGGCAACCAACACGCGTGTATCGTGTAGATTATGCTCTTCAGGGAGTGCCTCTTTCGGCTGGCGAACATGAGGTGCGTTTCTGCTATCAGCCTGTTGGGTGGCGACTGGGCTGGCCGCTCTCTTTGGGTGCGCTTGCTGTTGCGATTACCCTATCAGGCCGATGGGCGCTTATCCGGTATCGGCTCTACCGGGGTAGAGACACTATTTTCCGGTCGTTGTATTTCTGGCGAAGATCAGCATCCCGTCCGACCCGTAGATGTCCGCCTCGAATTTCTCCAGCAGCCGGTAGCGGGCCTGGAAGCGAGGGTCGGGGAGCAGCCCCCGCCGCCCGTAGACCTCCAGGATGACGACGTAGTCGGGGTCGAGGGCCAACACCAGGTCGGCGGGGATGGCGTAGTTGATGACGTAGATGTCTGGGTCGGCCGGGTAGTGGTGCGTGGCTTCCGGCGTCACCAGCCCGACGGTATCGAGGATGCGCAGGCCGGTGCGGTAGCCCAGCACACCGATGTCCCCGGCGCAGAGGGTGTCGCCGGGCGCGGCGTGGGAGAGCACGTCGTCGGCGGCCTGGGCGTAGAGTAACTCCAGTTTGAACCAGGCCATCTCCGGCGCGGGCCGGTCGGGGCCGTGGTCAGGGTGCAGGTCCCAGGCGTTGAGCGTGAGGGCGAGGGCAGCGACAGCGAACAAGGCGAAGATTGCGAATTGCGAATTGCGAATTGCGAATTGCGAGTTTTTGGTGGCAGGCGTTGAGTATTGAGCATCTCGCTTCAAGTATCGAGTGATCGGCTTGACGGCGTCACCCGCTGTGACCCAGGCGCCGGTGAGGATGAGCAGAAAGTAGAACGGGAGCGGGGGAGAGAGGTACCAGCGGAAGAGGAGCGGATTGGCCAGGGCGAAGACAGCGAAGTAGACGAAGGGATAGGCGATGAGCGGCCAGGTTCTACGCTCACGACGGAGGGCATTGAGGCCGCCGAGAGCGCACAGGGCGCAGTAGAGGGCGAAAACGACGAAGACGCCAACTGATGGCAAAGCCTTGTGTTCGAAGAAGGGCGTGGCGTAGTGCTGCAGTAGGCGCACGAAATCCGCCTCTGGCGGGAGGCGATAAGCGGCGGACTTGGCGGCGATGGAACCGGTGAGAGGACTGCCGAGGTAGAGCGTGCCGAAGATCAACCAGGGAGCCAGGAGTGCCAGCGCAATCAGTCCCTCCCGCCAGACGCCAACGAGTTGGCGCTTCCGCGTCTGCGTCAGGATCAGGTCCAGCCACAGCAGCCCCAACAGGATGGTGGTATCCGGGCGGGCCAGGAGCGCCAGCGCCGAGAGGGCGGCCATCGTGCGCGGACGACCGGTGAGGTGGGCGTAGGAGGCGGCGAGGAGCAGCGCAATTGTCAGGTCGGTCTCCATCCCGCCCACGGCGAAGGTGACGCTGTAGGGGGCCACAGCCCAGAGGAGGGCGGCCGCTGTGGCGGGGGCCCGGTGGCCGGCGAACTGCTTGCCCAGACCGTAGAGCAGCCCAACGGAGAGCGCCCCGGCCAGCGCGTTGACTGCCAGCGCCAAAGTGGGAAAGTCGCGGGAGCCGGTTGCCAGCGCCAGTCCGGCCATTAGCAGCGTGTAGAGCGGCGTGGTCGTGCCCAACACACGCTCGCCGGGGTTGTAGACGAAGCCCCGGCCAGCGACGAGATTGCGGGCGTAGCGGAAGGTGATGTAGGCGTCGTCCACAGTACGCGGGCCGGGGATGAGCCGCGCAGAGAGCGCCAGCAGGAGCAGGACAGCGATCAGGACACGATCAAGAGAATGACCAATGACCAATGACCAATGACCAAGTCTTGCCCTTTCCCAGGGGCGAGGGCTTACCGATGGTTTGTTCATCGCTGACGTCATCCAGTCCATTATATGGCCTTCGAGAGAAGTTACAAGTAGAAGTGTGGAGGTGTGGGAGTGTGGAAGTGTGGGGGTGGTGAGATTGAAAGGCGTCCCGGGCTGCTGGCGACGGCAGTGCTGTGTTCTGTGACGTTGGCGTTCTTCGCCTGGCGACTGGGCGGCTTCCCCACTGCTTTCCTCTACCGCCCTGGCAGTGACGTCTCCGACCTGACGGTTACTTTCTGGCCCAATATCCACTACATTCGGGAAACGTGGCAGACACATGGACAGATACCGCTGTGGCGCACACTCATTTTCAGCGGCTTCCCCTTCGACGCTGACCCGCAGTCGGGGTTGTGGTACCCGCCCAACGTCGTTTTCTTACTGCTGCCCGCGGCGGTCGGTTTCAACCTGCTGTTCGTGCTGCACGTGGTGGCTGCGGGCCTGGGGATGTGGGTCTGGTCGCGGACGACGGGGACATCGGTCGGAGGGGCGTTGCTGGCGGCGCTAGCCTACGCTTTCACGCCTAAGGTCTTCGCCCACCTGGGGTTCGGCCACGTGGGGCTGGTCTACGCGGCGGCTTACGTCCCGTGGGCGCTGTGGGCTGCCTGTCGCGTGGGGCGCGGCAGTTGGCGTCACACTGGCGCACTGGGTCTGGCGCTGGGGTGGCAGTTTATTGCTCATCCACAGTTGGCGTTCTACACAGGGCTGGTGGCGGGGGTGTACGGGCTGGCGGTTACCTGCAATCTGCAATCTGCAATTCGCAATCCGCCATTCGCAATCCGCCATTCGCCATTCGCCATTCGCCATTCGCTATTCGCCATTCGCAATTTGCTTCTGGGTGCGGTGCTGGCAGCACTGGTCGCGGCTGTGCAGTTGTTGCCCCTGCTGCGTTTTGCGCCGCTGAGTGCACGGGCCGCAATGGGTTTTTCCGAGTCGGCTGTGTCGTCGCTGCCGCCGCGCTACCTGTGGGGACTGTTGCTGGCGGACCACCGGGGTTTCATGGACTATGTGCTCTACGTGGGGGTGCCGGTGCTGGCATTGGCGGTGGTGGCATTGCCGCGCCGTCAGGCCTGGTTCTGGTGGGCGTTTGTGTGCGCGGCGCTGGTCTATGCGTTGGGGGCCAACACGCCGCTCTATGGCTGGGCCTTCCGGTTGCTGCCTGCCCTGGCCTGGCTGCGAGCGCCTTCGCGTATCTGGTTCGTGGCAGCGGCGGCGCTGGCGCTATTGGCTGGTTGGGGGGGCGACCGTCTGTTGGAAGGGCTGGGCGGCCGTGGTCGCCGGGCGCTCAATCGGGTCGCCGTGGCGCTGGGGGCGCTGGCGTTGGCGCTTCCGTTGGGGTACGCTATCGCCTTTGGAAAGCCGCCGGCCAACCTGGTGGCGTTTGGCGTGGTGACATCGATCATGGCAGCGTTATGCGCGGTCATGACCACACGGTATCTGCCGCGCTGGGGAGCAGTTGTGGCGTTGGTAGCATTGCTCCTGGCGGACTTGTGGACGGTGGACGCGACGCTTATTGAGGGGCGATCCCCGGAGACCGTCTTCGCCGGGAGCGGCCTGGGCGCTTACCTGGCCCAACAGGTGGATGGGGAGCCGTTCCGCGTCTACAGTCCCAGTTACAGCCTGCCCCGCCACATTGCTGCCCGTTATGGCCTGGAGACGGCCGACGGCGTGGACCCGCTCTGCCTGGAGGCGTATACCGCCTGGATGGAGGTTGCCTCTGGCGTGCGGCGCACCGGCTACACGGAGACGGTGCCCTCGCTGGAAGGAGGGGGTGACATCGCTACGGCCAATCGCGAGGCGTGTCCCAACGCGCGGCTGCTTGGCCTGCTCAACGTGCGCTACATAGTGGCCGGGTTCCCGCTGGCGGTGGAGGGGCTGCGGCAGGTGGCCTGCTTCGGCTCGACCAACTTGTATGAGAATGAACGGTTCCTGCCACGCGCCTTCGTCGTCGGGCAGACAGTGCCAGTGGATGATTTTGGCGCGGCGCTGTCCTGGTTGCGGGAGGGCGACGTGGCGCACGCAGCGGTGGTAGAGAGCGGCAAGACGCTGGCCTCCGGCGAGGTGCGGGCTGAGGTCGCGTGGGTGAGGCGCTCACCCAACCGGCTGGTGTTAGACGTCACACTCGACCGTCCAGGATTTTTGGTTTTGAGCCAGGTGTGGTATCCTGGTTGGTGTGTGGAGGTGGATCGTGTGCAAGCGACCCTCTATTGCGCGGATGGCATCCTGAGTGGTGTCTATCTGACGCCGGGTGTGCACCGGGTCGAACTGGTATACCGGCCGGGCACGCTGGGCTGGGGGCTGGCGCTTTCGACGTTGGGTCTGGTGGGCTGTGGCGGGCTGTGGGCTTTACAAGGAGATAGGCGGCGATCAGGGGCGGACACGGGGTGAACAAGGTGCGGGTGGCGTTGTGGATCCTGATCGGGAGCGTGCTTCTGACCCCGCTGGTCATGCAACTACCGCTGTTGGGGTGGGATTGGCATGTTTGTTTTGAAGCTAGGGGCGCATTGTTGCCCCCCGTGGGCCACTGTTACGACCAGTATCCGCCGTGGGCGTGGTGGATTCTGCGTCCACTGACACTCCTGCCCTGGCGCGTTGGCCTGTCGTTTCATCTTTCGGTGTTGTTGCTGACGGTGGCCATCAGCGCAGGGTGGGGGGCACATCGCTACCTGGAGGCGGCGTTGCTGGCCGTGCTGACGCCCCCGGTCTGGATGTTGATGTGGCTGGGGCAGGTGGATGGCCTGGCGATGTGGGGGTTGATGTTCCTGCCATTGGGGTTGCCGTGGGCCCTGCTCAAGCCCAATATCACGGTGTGGGCGGTGTTCGCCCGGTGGCAGTGGGTGGCCTGGGCCACCGCGTTGGGCCTTGTCAGTTTGTTGATCTGGGGTTGGTGGCCAGGAAGGTTGTTGGCCGCCCGCGCGCTTTGTTACGTGCATCCATCCGCGATGGGCTGGGGCAATTTGGGGTGGCCGGTGCTGGCATTGGGACTGGTGCTGTTTCCTTTCTCTGGGCGTGACCCATTGCGGCTGATGGCTTCGGGGGCGTTGCTCGTGCCGTTCTTGATGCCCTATCACTTTCTAATGCTCCTGCCCGCGTTGGGGAGGGTGTATGGGTGGAAGCGTTGGCTATTGTGGTTGCTGGCGTGGACCACGGGGGCGGTGCCGGCCATAGGCGGTGTGGCGCGGTACGTTGCCTTAAGTTTTCCTGTCGCGGTGTGGATGATGGTCAGCCCCCGCCCGTTCCATGGTTACAGCATCCTAGCACGGAAGGTGTGGGTGTTGTTCACGGCGTGGACTATTGAGGCCGATTGAGATGAAACGAGCGCTCCTCTGGTTCGACACCCGCCGTCTGGCGACGGCGATTCTCTTCGTCGCCGTGTTCGCCATGGCGGTGCGTGCCCCGGCCGATACCGACACCTGGTGGCACCTCAGAGCCGGGCAGACCACGCTGGAGAGCGGCCGTATCCTGCAGGCCGATGTTTTCTCTCACACCCGCTATGGCTCCCCCTGGGTCAACCACAGTTGGCTCAGCCAGGTCATTCTTTACTGGCTGTTCGACCACTTCTCCTACGCCGGGCTGGGGCTGTGGATGGGCGCGGTGGTGACGGTGGCCTTCGCCTTCGTATATCTCCAGATGGAGGGTGACGTTTTCACCCGCGCTTTCATCGTCGTCCTGGCAGCCGCCACCTCCAGCGTCATCTGGTCGGCCCGGCCCCAGTTATTTTCCTTCTTGCTCGCTGCCGTCGTCGCCTATTTGCTCTACCTGTTCAAGTGGCGGCGGATCAACCGCTTGTGGCTCCTGCCGCCGCTGTTCGTCCTGTGGGTGAACCTGCACGCCGGTTACGCCCTGGGCTTTATGCTCCTGGCGGCCTTCGTCGCCGGGGAGGTGCTCAATCACCTCCTCGCACTGGTCGCCCCCTCGGACGACCCTGTGGTGGGCTGGCGGGGGATCGGGATGGTGGTGGGGGTGGCGATCCTTTCGGCGCTCCTTCTGGCAGTCAACCCCAACACCACCCGTATGTGGACCTACTACCTGGAGACGGTGCACATCGGCGTGCTCCAGGACTTTATCCAGGAGTGGCAGTCGCCGAACTTCCATCCTCTTTACACCCAGCCTTTCATCTGGTTGCTCTTGGCGACACTGGCAGCGATGGGGCTTTCGGGCCGGCGAGCCGATGGAACCGACCTGGTGCTGGTCGGAGGATTTGCCTACGCCGCCCTTCTGGCGGGACGGAACTTCGGTCCCTTCGCGCTGGTGACCGCGCCGGTCTTGAGTCGGCACGTAGCGGTGTTTCTGAGACAAGGAGACAAGGAGACACGGGGACAAGGGGACATTTTCCCTGTCTCCCCTGCTCCCCGGCCCCTCCGCCCCTCTGCTCGGAGGGGAGCGATCAACCTGGGGCTGCTGGTTCTGATCGTCTCGCTGGCGGGGGTCAAGGTCTGCCAACCACTGCGCCCGGCGTTCAATGAGGCGTTACAGCGGGAGAGCCTGCCGGTGGGTGCAGTGGAGTGGGTTCAGGCCCATCGGCCTGCGGGAAAGATGTTCAACGAGTATAACTGGGGCGGCTACCTGATATGGCGGCTGTGGCCCGACTACCGGGTCTTCGTGGACGGGCGCACCGATCTCTACGGGGACGAAATCTTGCGCGACTACGTCGAGATCCAGGCCGCCGGCCCCCGCTACGAGGAATTGCTTGATGAGTACGAGGTATCATTCGCCTTGACGAGGGCTGGCGGTGTGCTGAGCGTAGTCCTTGGCCACACCCCTGGCTGGCAACTGGCTTATGAGGATCATACGGCAGTTGTCTACGTGCGAGATGGTGAGGAGCGGTGAGCGAGTGGCGGACCTCCCGATGGTGGGTGGCGGGCATCACGCTGCTGGGGGCGGGCCTGCGCCTCTACCGGCTTGGCGGTCCGAGTTTCTGGTTCGACGAGTGTTTTACCTACACGGTCACGCTGGCCCCGCTGCGCGACAGTCTGGCGGCGTTGCTGGTGGCAGGCATCTACTCGCCCTTCTACTTCCTGCTGCTGCGGTTCATGGTGGCACTGGTCGGGAGCAGCGAGTACGCCTTTCGCTTCCTCTCGGCCGCGTTTGGCATCCTCACGGTGCCGCTGTTGTACCGCCTGGGCCGACGGCTGCTGGGGAAACAGGGGGGACTGCTGGCAGCGCTGCTGCTTGCCGTCTGCCCGTTCCACGTCTGGTACTCGCAGGATGCGCGGATGTACGCCCTACTCTCCTTCTTCTGCCTGGCAGCGATGGATCAGTTCGAATTGCTGCTTTCGGGCCGGCAGAATTGGATACTATTCATCGCCTGCAGCGCCCTGGCCTACCTGACGCACTACGCGGCGGGTGCGCTGATCTACGTACAGTTGATGCTCTTGCTGCCGCTGCTACGGCGGGGCCGTCTGTTCTGGCGGTGGTTCCTGGCGCAGATGGCGGCGCTTGCGCCGCTGGTTCCCTGGTTGGTGCTTTACCTGGTGCACGGGGTCAGGCCGGCGGGGCTGGGCTGGATCCCACGCCCCGACGCGCTGGCCCCCCTGCGCACGCTGTGGAACTTCACTTCCGCTGACGCGGTGACGTTTACACCATTGGTGATGGTGCTGACGCTGGCGGTGGGAGCCGTGGTAGTACGCGCTGGCTTCCCCTGGGATGGGGTGCGGCGGTTGCTTTTCTGGTGGCTGATGCTTCCTATCCTGATGGTCTTTGTCCTGTCCCTGTGGCGCTCTTATTACGTGGATCGCTACTTTACGGGGAGCCTGCCAGCCTACCTGTTGTGGTTGGCCTTGGGGATCGGGGCCTTCTCCCGGCCAGCGTGGCGTGCACTGGCCGTCGTCGCTGTCCTGCTGGCAATGGGCTGGGGCGCGGTGCGGCTGCACCACGATCCCTACTTCGCCAAAGAGGACTGGCGCGGCGTGGCCCAGGCGATCGACGCCGGGCTGCAACCGGGCGATGTGGTAGCCCTGCAGGACTACGAGGCGCTGGTCGGCACATCGGTCTATCGCGAGCGGGAGTGGCCGCAGGCAGTGTTGGTGGGGATAGGCGATCCGACGCCGCTGGACGTGGTCGCTGAGGGCCACAAGCGGGTGTGGCTGGTTTGGCGCAGCCCCCGCGAGGCCAATCATCGGCTCTCCAAGTCTGAGTTGTTCGACGTCTTCGCCGAGGCCGACCCGCCTACGGTGGCCTGGCTGGCCGCCCACCGGGGCCAGGTGGCCCTGGAGTTGCGCTTTCCTGGCCTGAGCGTGGTGCGGGTGGAGATGAGGTGAACGGGACTGTGAGCGCGTGGTGGCGATCCCAGCGTAAATTTCTGCCCCTGGTGGGCCTCTTCGTCACCTTCCGCCTGATGATGCTGGTGACTTTCTTGCCGGGCGACCTGACGCGGTTCGGCGATTATCCCTATTACTACGCCCTGGCCCGCTTCTCCGACGACGGCTATCTCCCGTTCGTCCACTACTGGTCGGAACATCTCCCTGTTTTCCCTTTCCTCTCCATCGCCATCTACCGCCTCTCCCGGCTGGTATCGGGCGGGAGTTACGAAGCCTACGTGTACCTGTTCGGGGGCATGATGGTGGCTTTCGATACCGGCTCACTGTGGTTGTTCCTGCGCCTGGCCCACCGTCTCTGGGGCGAGGAGCGGGCGCTGCAACTGGGCTGGACGTACAGCCTGCTGTTTGTCCCGCTTATCTTCTGCTGGTGGACCTTTGAGGGGGTGACGGCGTTCTTCATCTTGCTCGCGCTGGTGTTGCTAGTGGAGGGGCACGAGAGAGGCTCGGCAGTGGTGGTGGGATTGGGGGCGATGACCAAATTGGTGCCGCTACTCATCCTCCCGGCGGTGGTGCGCACTCGCCCCCTGCGCCGCTGGCTCTCCTACTCCCTGGTGGTGGGGATGGTGGTGATGGCTATAGCCGTGCCGTTACTGTGGGTGGGAGGCCCCTTCGCCGTGGCCTCCTTCCGCTCTATCGTCGCTCGCGGTTCGTATGAGACGGTCTGGGCGTTGATTGACGGCAACCTGAGCACAGGTCTGTTGGGGGCGGCCACCGACCACTTCGATCTCGCCAAGGCGACCGCACCGGCCGGCAACCCTGCCCGCCTGCCCGAATGGCTCAAGACAGGATTATTTGGTGTACTATACCTGTTCATCTTTTTGAAGGCTGACCTCAACCTTAACCTCAACCTTAACCTCAAGCGTCTGGTATCTTTCGTCTGTCTCACCCTGGTCGTTTTCTTCCTGTGGTCGAAGGGGTGGAGCCCCCAGTGGCAGGTATTCTTGTTACCCCTGATCCTCCTGGCGCTGCCGTACCGCCGGGGTCTGTTGTTCGTGCTGACGCTGAGCGTGGTCAACCTGGCGGAGTGGCCGGTGTTGCTCTCGCGAGGGCTCAACGAGTGGCTCTACCTGACAGTGCCGCTGCGGACTGCCCTGTTGGTGTTGCTGGCGGCCGAGTTGTGGCAGCGGGTGCACGGGTGGTCAGCGGGAGAGCAGGCGTGAACCGCTGGGGCTTTGGTCTCTGGGTGACGCTGCTGGCAGCAGCCGTCCGGCTGTGTGGACTGGGGGTGCAATCGCTGTGGTTGGATGAGGCCTTCTCGCACCTCTTTGCTACGTTGCCACTGGACATGGTTTGGCAAGCGATGATCGTGGATGCGGTCCATCCACCTCTCTACTACCTGTTGATGCGGCTAGTGATTGTGCTGGTTGGGGGAAGTGAATTTGCGCTGCGCTTCCCCTCCGCGCTGGCAGGGGTACTGACTGTGGCACTCCTGTACCGGGCGGGGCTGGAGTTCATCCTGGCGGAACGATTTGCCCCCGTCACCCCAGAGGATTTGCGGACGCTGGAGGAATTGCGGGACCATCACCTGGCGCTGGTGGAGGATTTTGGCTCTGCCTACGAACTCTACCGGCTGGAGGAGGTTTCGAATGAACCCCAACCTAAACCTAAACCTAAACCTCAACCTCAACCTCAACCTCAACCTCAACCTCAACGAGGAGGTTCCGTGAGCCGACTACGCTGGCTCCTGGTCGTTTGCCTCTTCCTGACCCTGGTGGCCGGGCAGAGTTGGGCCACCTACCGCTTCTTCACCTCCCGCTTCCCCGGCGGGAACGACTTTTACTCCCGCTGGTCCAATGGCTGTGCCCTTATCTGGACAGGGGAGAACCCCTACTCCGACGAGGTCACCCTGCATACGCAGATCGGCATGTACGGCCGGCTGGCCCGGGTTGGCGAGGATCTGGCAGCCTACTCCTACCCGCTCTATGCCCTGTTCTTTTTCTGGCCTCTCTGCTTCATTCATACGTATCCGTTGGTCCAGGCCATCTGGATGACACTGATGCTCTATGCCCTCCTGGCGGGAGTCGTGCTGACGGCCCGGGTGGCCCGCTGGCGGCCTCCCACCTGGCTGTGGGGGGCCACGCTGGTGTGGGCAGTGTTCAACTACCCGCATGCCCGTGCGCTCGTCCTGGGGCAAATGGCGACCCTCGTCTTCCTGGCGCTGGCGGCGGCCCTATGGGCACTGGGGCGAGAGCGGGATGGCCTGGCGGGCGTGTTGCTGGCGGTCACCACCGTCAAGCCGCAGACGAGTTTCCTGCTGGTGCCGTGGGTGCTATGGTGGGCTGCCTGGCGGCGACGGTGGGGTATCTGGAAAGGGTTCGGGCTGGCGATGGCTTTCTTGCTGGGAGTCTCTTTCCTGCTGGTGCCCACCTGGGCAGGGGACTTTCTGGATGATCTGCGCAACTACGACGTCGTGTCGGCCACGGATTACCACTCGCTGACCTGGATCGTGGTACGGTACTTCCTGGGACTGGGGCCGGTGGTGGAGGCGGTCGGCACCGCGGCGTTTGCTCTCTACGGGCTGCTGGAGGCCTGGCAGGGGCGACGGGCGGAGGGGAACGGCTTTCTCTGGACGACGGGACTGCTTCTCATTTTGACCCACTTCATTGCCCCTCGCACCGCCACGACCCACTACACCGTGCTCCTGTTGCCCTTGTTTGCCTGGTTCGCCGGGCTTCAAGAGAGGTTCGGTCGCCAAGCGAGACTGGCGGTGGTGGGGATTGAGGCGGTGCTGCTCGTGGGACAATGGATCATCTTCCTGGCGACGATCCAGGGTAACTACGAGACTGCTCCGGTCTACCTGCCCTTCCCCGTGTTGATGTTGGCTGTGCAGGTTCTTTCCCGGCGGCGGGTCTGGTCGGAGCAGGGGTGATGGGAGGGTGGGACTTTGGCGTGCTCTGGCAGGCGGCGGTGCATCCGCTGGACACGCTCACCCGGAGCAACACGCTGGGGCTGTGGAGCCTGGAACGGCTGCTGCCGGGGGCCTGGCCGGTGCTGCTGGCGTTGTCGGCCGGGGTGTTCCTCTGGGGGCTTTTCCAGATCCGACCTGTCGGCTGGGCGGCCGCCGCCCTGGCCAATCCTTCGGGGATGTTCTACGACCTCCTGGTGCTGATGGAGGCTGCACCGCCCTGGCTGCTGGTCCCTGTATCCTGGGTGGCCGTGGGCCTGTCTCTGTGGTGGCGGACGTTCGTTCCCTGGATGCTCGTGCCGCTGGCGGTGATTCTGTATCACCGGTTTCAGCGCCCATTGCGCGGGGAGGAGGGGGGAGGTCTGACAGAATGCGACGACAACTGGGCCTGGCGCTCCTGATCCTCCTTCTGGCTTTTGGCCTGCGGATGGCCTACCTCCAGGGTCGTGCTCTCTGGTACGACGAGGCTTTCGCCGTGCTGTATGCCTCCCTGAGCCCCGAACGGATGGTCTACGGGACGGTGACGCCGGTGCAAGGGGCCGGCGCGGCCGACGTTCACCCCCTGCTGTACTACTTTCTCCTCCACGGCTGGATGAGGCTGGTTGGCCGGTCCCCACTGGCGGTTCGTTTTCTCTCCGTGGGACTGGGGCTGGTCACCGTGGCGCTGCTCTGGCGCTTGGCAGCCTGGTGCTTCGACCGGCGGACTGGCCTGGTGGTCGGGCTACTGGCGGCGGTGAACCCCTTCCACGTAGCCTACTCCCAGGAGGCGCGGATGTATGCCCTGCTGGGGCTGGCGGCGGTGACGGCGGCGTATGGACTGATGCGGGCACTGCAGGGCGCAAGGGAGCAGGGGGACCGCCGCCGATTGGTCATTGGTCATTGGTCATTGTTCATTGATCATTGGCCCTGGTGGGTGCTTTATGCTGTGGGGGCTGCCCTCACGCTCTACGCGCACAATCTGGGGGCGCTCGTCCTGCTGGCCCTCAACCTGCTGGCCGTGGCCCGCCGCCGCTGGTGGTGCCGTCTCCCGGCCCTGGCTTTGGCCGACCTGGCCGTGCTGGCTCTCTTCGGCCCCTGGCTGGTGGGGGTGCTGCCCGGGCAGTTCGGTTTCGTGCGCCGTGC
>Ga0114918_10001832_pt1 | contig 19082 bp, 11 predicted proteins | sample LantaG_FD_87015 | JGI IMG/M metagenome (GOLD analysis project Ga0114918, IMG submission 87015) | Deep subsurface microbial communities from Baltic Sea to uncover new lineages of life (NeLLi) - Landsort_02402 metaG | ecosystem: Environmental > Aquatic > Marine > Oceanic > Sediment | place... | reverse complement strand
CATGAACCATCGGAGCAATATCGATTACATGGTAGTACCATATATACTTGCACAGCACTTCATCGTCAGTTTCGCGGCAGGAGAGTGGGCACGGATATGGCCCTTAGAGAGTATGGCAAAATCGTTTGGCGCATATTTTATACGAAGAAAATTCAGGAATGAGCTCTATCGTGCCGTACTGCAGAAATACATCCAAATGATCAGCATGAAAGGCGTCACACAAGGCATCTTTTATAGAAGGCGCTCTAAGTCGTGACAGGAATTTTCGAGAAAGCAAGATAGGAATTCTCGACTATATTATAGAGACAATCAACAACCCTGTTTTCACGAGTGACATTCTGTTTGTCCCGGTCGAGATCAACTACGACTGGATACTGGAAGATTGTGGACTTATTAAAGAGTGGGAAAAGAAAGGTGAGAAATCAGGCCTGCTTCGAAACCTTCCATCGCTGATAAGAATAACACTTACAGCACCGTTAATGATCTTAAAGAATATCATCAAATATATCGCAGGTAAACCAATAAGGCACGGCCGGGCAAGTGCATATTTCGGCGATCCAATATCGATAAATAACTATCTTAAGGCACAGGAAAAAGATATCTTTACGTTACATAGATACGAAAGATTAGCGGTTGTGAAACAATTTGCAGATAAACTGCTGCATCATATTGGCGAGGTTGTTCCCATCACCCCGGTACCGCTTACCGCAAAGGCCATAACTATGCTTAAGAAGGATTCTATCGACCGAACAGAACTGATCGATACCATCGCCAAGATGTATGCCTCTCTTATCAACGATCACCGTAAAATTATTATCGACACTGCATACAGACATTAACATTATGACGAGGTTTATAATAAACCCCTCGTAAAAGGAAAAAAGGACTATGTAAGAATTGATGAACAATGGCTTATGAATGACGCAAAAAGGATAACAGATGAAGTGCTTGCAATTTTAGAAAGGAGAAGAATTGTAAAGTCCGATAACAACCATATAACTATAAATACCAAAAAAAGGCATTTAATCGAATACTACTCAAATGCTATAACCCATTTTCTTTAGAGGCAATGACATATTTGTATTTGGGGTCGGACCAAGTTAACTTGTTGATATGTCATTATTTATGTTTCCAAAATAGGTGTTTTCAAGCCTTAGAACGTTCTTTTTGCGGTCAAAATGGGCACTGTAAGAAACAGATGGCTCCCGGAGTTCAAACACCCCATTGTTATCAAGAACATCTCTCCCAATTGCTCTGCTTGCCAAGTTTCTTTTTGTCTCTGATATAAACTCGTTACTGCCCACTGCAATACTTTCTACCCATGCTTTTTGGCGATGAAGGGAATTGTTCTGTAAAGCCTCATCTAACAAGTACTTATAGGTGCAAATCAATGTTGCCCTATCAGGAAATCCCAGGAGATTCCCAAGTCTGACATGATCGATGTGGGCATATCTTTTGGGGGGGTAATGATCTCATGATATCCGCTCATTTCCCATTCAGAAGGATGTTTAACTGCACCGGCCTGTTCGGAGAACAGGCCCTACTATTATATGTAGGGGCCTGCCTCATCGGCCCGTTTAAGGGGGAATATGCCCTACAGGGGGGATTATAAATACTAAACTCTAAATCCGAAATACTAAACAAATTCAAACGACCGAAATAGAAAATTCAAAGCATATGAACCCAACTGGAATTTACGAGAATCTTTAAGGGCATCTCGGAGGAGGCGAAATAAGTTTAGATATTGTGATTTTGAATTTTGATATTGTTTAGGGTTTAGAAATTAGGATTTAGGGGTTTTCTACATTTGGGGAGAAAATATTACATATTTTCATTTTTAGTTGTGCCTGTCACGCAGGCATGGCAGTTTATATGAAAATAGGCACAAAGTTTTGTAGGGGCCTTTTGCCCTCATCGGCCTCAGACATGTTTTGTAAAAGTTACTTTCCATTATGATGCCGACACGTCGGCATAGCGGAGCTTTTTACGAGTTCATCACCTATTGACAATCATAGATATCTGGGGATTGGTATAACTCCTTGAAAATGCTGGAGCCAGCGATCGGGGTTGAACCGATGACCTGCTGATTACGAATCAGCTGCTCTACCACTGAGCTACGCTGGCGCTAAAATGGATTTTACACATACGGCAAGAGCTGTCAATTGTTTAACCATAAGAAAACATCTCAAAGGGGATTTTTTAAGATTGTGCCCTTCTATAAGATCTGGCTTAAAAACTGCTTGGTACGTTCATGCGTGGGGTTTGCAAAGAAATCCCCTGTAGAGGCTTCTTCGAGGATGCAGCCTTCATCCATGAATATGATCCTGTCTGCTACCTCTCTTGCAAAGCCCATTTCGTGGGATACAACCACCATGGTCATGCCCTCTTTGGCCAGAGTTACCATGACATCCAATACCTCACCTATCATTTCAGGATCAAGGGCAGATGTCGGTTCGTCAAACAACATGATCTTTGGCTGCATAGCTAAAGCCCTTGCTATGGCAACACGCTGCTGCTGTCCGCCGGAGAGTTTAGTCGGGTACTCATTGGCCTTTTCGAGTATTCCAACCTTTTTGAGCAGTTCGACGGAAATCTCTTTAGCCTCTGCTTTTGACCTTTTGCGGACTACAACCTGTGCGAGTGAGAGATTTTCGATTACGGTCTTGTGCGGAAAGACGTTAAAGGATTGAAAGACCATACCAACCTCTTCACGGACCTTGTTGATATCGGTCTCGGAATCGTTAATATCCATACCATCAACAATGATACGGCCGGCATTTATTCCCTCTAACTTATTTATTGAACGAAGGAGTGTGCTCTTGCCCGAACCGCTTGGCCCAATAATAACCACCTTCTCGCCATCATATACATCCAGTGAAACCTGATCCAGGGCCTTTAGCTGCCCAAAATATTTTACCACATCTCTCAATTCAACCATCTTATGGCGTTCATTTGTTGACACTGATCTTCTCCTCCATAATGCTAACGAGCTTCGAGAAAAATAAGGTGATGATCAGATAGATAAGCGCAATAATTGTGTAGGTCTCAAAATAGGAAAATGTCCACGCAGCATATTCCCGGCCCCTTCTTAGGAGATCTGATACAGCTAGTATAGAAACAAGGGATGAATCTTTAAGCAGGGCAATAAATTCATTGCCGATAGGAGGCAAGATAGTCTTTACTGCCTGAGGAAGAATAACATGATACATGGTCTGCGAGCCAGTCATGCCCAGTGACCGGGCCGCCTCCATCTGACCTTTGGAAATAGCTTGAATGCCGGCACGAAATATCTCCCCCATATATGCCCCATAACAGATACTCATTGCAATAACCGCACTGGTAATATCAGGTATATGCACTAACCGGCCAAGGGCATAATAGATATAAAAAAGCTGAACCAAAAGAGGTATGCCGCGGATTACCTCCACATACAATGATGCAATCCCATTAATGATCCTGTTAGAGGATACCCTCCCCAAACCTGTAAAGAGACCGATAACCAAGGCCAGTAGGATCGCTTCAATGGTAACCTGAAATGTTACTAAAATTCCATCTGGTACAAAGGCAATGATTTCTCGGTAGGGATCTGGTTTTGTAAGTGTTAAATATACAATAATAGCGATGGCGCCAAAAAATGCAATCCTCCATGCGGTAAACAAACCCACATCTTTTTTCGTGGGTATTGCCGCGCCATCGCCAACATCTATAGTGGTTTGTTTTAAGTCTTTAGAATCTTTATCTATATCTGTTATCTCAGCCACTTTTCCTCTAACTGTTTATCAATACCCTTTTTCAGAACAGCGCTGATACCCTTGTTGATCAGATCGAGCAGGTCTTTATTACCTTTCTTTACAACAATACCATAAAACTCATTTGTAAACGGCTCGCCTACAATTTTGAATTTCACCTTATATTCTGCCTTTTGCAGGGCATAATTGGCTGCTACAGGTGTATCGCACACAACACCACTAATACGGCCGACTGCCATATCTTCAAATGCAAGCCCTATTTCATCATAATTCTTAAGCTCAACACCCTTTGCCTTCTTGATTTCAATTGCGCCTGTAGTGGCTATCTGGGCGCCAACCTTTTTGCCTTTCATGTCCGCCAGGGTGGTTACCCCCTCAAGTGTCTTAGGCACCACAAGGATCTGGCCTGCATTGAAATATGGCTCTGATAGATCATATTTTTCCTTGCGCTCTTTTGTGATGGTCACAGAAGAAATGATCGCATCATACTTGCCGCCAGCCAGACCTGAAAAGATTCCATCCCATGCAGTATTCTTAAACACCGCTTTGAACCCGGCTTCCTTGGCAACAGCATTCATAAAATCGATATCATAGCCAACAATGTCCTTGTTTGTATTCACCATCTCCATGGGCGGCCATGTCGCATCTGTAGCAACAACAACCGTGCGCACCTCCTCTGCTGCCAGACAAAAACCAGGCATCGAGACCATCATGCAAAAACCGACAAACATAAACAAACCTGCCATTAAACGATAACCTTTCATAATCTCCCTCCTCTATATAGTCTTAACCTAAATACAACTTATTCCCACGACTTTTGAAAAGTACCATAATATAACACCCCCGTCTAGCGCAATAATACAATGAAAAACAAGTTTAAAGATTTGCAGCTTACTGTCTTCCCAAAAAAATGCTACATATATCTTTATTGAAGACAAGGGGAATCTTCGCATGAGCAAATATCCCAAAAACATCATCTCTTTTGTAGCTAAAGAGTCAGGTAGCGGCAAGACATACATCATAGAGCATGTAATAGATGAACTCAAAAAGATGGGCTTAAAGGTGACGGTAATAAAACATGCTGCTCATTTAGAAATATTGGATAAAGAGGGAAAAGATACATACAGATTCGCCAAGAAAGGGGTAGATCGTATAATCCTGTATTCTAATGATGCCTTTTACATGTATGAACTTAAAAGCCCTGATACAGACTATATTATAGATCTCGCCTCAAAAGATGTAGATATAATGATTATGGAGGGAAATAAACAGGGGCCATTTAAGAAGATAGAGGTGTTTAATCCTAAATTAACAAATAGTCCCATGTGCGTAGATGGGCCAGGTAGCGACTTTATAGCCATTATAAGCGATATCGAGATAAATACAGATATCCCGTGCTATAAATTTGATGATATAAAAGGGATATGTGATTTGATAATTGAGACCTGTAACTAATGATCTTCCGGTTATCAGCCAAAGATAGGCGGAAACAATGGAAAGTCCGGGAGCCAAAAGCCTGAATGTTTCCTGGTGGATTATCGCATGTATCCTAAGCTTTGAACCCCAACTCCTACCTAGTTAACACTTGACAAGGTCATGCAACAATCATAGATATAGACAATCATTGATGCTCCTCGGTAGCTCAATCGGTAGAGCGGGTGGCTGTTAACCACTAGGTCGGGGGTTCGAGTCCCTCCCGGGGAGCCAGTTATAATGAAACTTTATAGTATATCGGTTTTCTTGTGTTCTTGTATTTCCACATTTTGCCCCCACATAGCCCCCATTTTAAAATAGCCAGGGATGACAATATGGTGATGCCAGAGGGTATGTTGGTTATAAGATAGGTATAATATCTCCTAAAGATTGACATCTGCTTTTTTAAATGTGGTGGCGCTTCCCGCCCTTAGTCAGCTTAACCGGAGGGTTGAACAGCGTGGGGACAACAAGAGACCCCAGCTGAAATCGCATGTATATGATGATCAACCATTGTTCGAGATTTCGCTTCCGTAGGCTGATTGAACGGCCTGTTCGAGCGAAGCGATTTCCTCATCCGACAGGAAAACGAAGTGGCTCGCGCGTTTCCGTGCTGAAATACGGCCGTTGTTTTGGAGGCAGAAACGAATGAAGAGATCGATCTGCCGGTCGGGCATGTCCACGATCTCCTGTATGGCTTTCTTGGTCTTGTCGTAGTTGGCCAGGAACGCCAGTTCGCTGGCGAGCTCCGTATCGATGGTCTGATCGATGAATCGAAAAAGCGCCTCCGCCTGGGGCGTCATATCGATAAAGCGATACCATATGGCCGTATCATTATGAACGGTCATATGGCCGTTTTCATCGAGCGAGTATTCCACCAAGGGCATAAGTTGCCGGGAGAACGCTTCCAGAGAGGCGTCATAGTCGGCGGGATTTTTCAGCATGGATGCTGAGATGGGAAACATGACGCCTTTGGGCGTGAAACCTCGTCGGGCGAGAATGTTGTGGATCAGGAAGCGGTGGATTCGGCCATTGCCGTCCTCGAACGGGTGCAGAAAAACGAATCCATAGGCGATGATGGCGGCCTGAATCACCGCGGACAGGTCTCCGGTGTTCATGCGCTCCTGGGCTGCTGTAAGGCCGTCCATAAGGTCGGCCAGGTCTTCAGGCTTCGGACATGCGAAATGGATTCGCTCCTTTTGCCAGGCGACCGTCTCGCCGACATAATTCTGGCTCGATCGGTAATCGGAATCGCGGAATCGTGCATCGACAATGCGGTTTTGAACTTCTATCAATTGCGGTTTTCGGCAGAAGTCCTCTTGTTCCGCTGTTTGAAGCAAGGTCACGAAACGCTCGGTTCGGGTCGAGGTGGGTTTGATATGTTCGATCTCAAAGGACGATTTCGTCTCCTTGGTGTAAAGGTACCCGAGCGCCCGCTTCAATAATTCCGGAGAATAGCCGTCCACCACTTGCCGGCAGCGTCCTGACAAGTCGGCGGTTTCGAAGTCGCGAAGCACTTCGGTACGTCGAACCGCCGGGCAGAATCGGCTGTCCCCCAGCAAGTTGTCATTGACCCTTTGTCGCCGAACCTGGCGGACCGGGGTGACCGTATAGTATTCATCCGGTTCAAGGAGGTCGATGTAGTTGCCCCGTTTCAGGTCATCCAGCGGGAGCATTTTGCCGGTCAGGAATTCGTACAGGAACCACAACCGCCTGGCATACTTGCCGGTCGGTTTGGACCGGAAATATTCACGGATATCTTCCTCTACTTCCTTCTGAAACAAAACGCCGAGGATTGCGAGATTCGTCCCGTCATACTTGAGCGCGAATTCAAGATGGTCGCCAAGCGTGTCCCCTGACCAATACTTGGACGGGTAAACCTCTTCGATAATGCCTTCGTTCGAATTTATCCGATGGATGCCACTCGCAATCACCAGGGACTTGTGCCAGTTCGGGATGACATCGAGGTCGTACCGCTCGATAAGCGCCGCATATCCTGCAGGTCTGTAAATCGATTTATCCTGTTCATTTTCAACCATGGCTTCCTCCGGAAAAATGATTACGATACAAGAATTATCGTTATATTTTAACACAAGTCAAGAAAAATAATTACGGGCTTGCGGGCCAAAACTCTCGCCTCAACAAGAAAAACAGTTACGGTCCTGGAAAATCGTCTATAAATGGGCTTTTCAGAAGAAATCTTGTTACACGATGCGCTTTAGATCATCCCGACGGCTCCGGCGCTACCGGGGCCGGATGACAGCGGTGCTCGCATCCCGGCTCGATCCTGAAACCATACTCGTGCTCAAGGGGAACAAGCTGCTCGAGCTCCGCATCAACCGGCGTCACCGGGCGGTGCTTCACGCATCCGATCCGGCATTCCTTGACGCGGTCAGTATCAATGGGGTCAGATCTTTCATATTGACAAAACAGAAGATTCGAAGGCTTTGTCAAGGATAAAGATCTGACCCCCATTATTATTGGGCTGTGGAGATAAAACATAGTCCATTGTCATCGCTGTCTGAGCCCGCAGGTGATGGAGGAGGGTTTTCCTCCGGAATGATGCCACTTACCGAAATCATGGAAGCCTTACCAATGTTACCTGCATCATCAAACGCCTGGACGGATACCTCGGAAACGCCATACGGGATACTGAGAATCTCCTCTCCCCTTGCAGGGGCATTGGCTGCAAACTCTGCAACATCCCCGCCAGGCTCAAAGGTTACGCGATATCCTGCGGCCTTGCCAGCGTACCAGTCATCACCTGGTGCAAGGAAGTGGATCTCGCGGGTTTTATTGTCTATCATCAAGTCGCGCAAGATACCGGGCGGGCGCGTATCCGTTCCATAACGGCCGGTATGCCACTCATCATGAGCATAATGCCACCACTGATCATTGGCATCTGCACGTCCATTGGTATCCCATACCATCAGATACCCCTCACGGGTCAGCGTAACCACCTCCGCATCACCATCAGAGTCGATATCACCCACGCTAGGTGACCAAATCTTCCAACCTGTTGTAAACTTCGGGAAGCCCTTTGCCTGCTTCCCCCCCCTTGTATAGGCGTGCAAGGCCGAAGAATCCCCTCCGTCAATGATCTCTGCCTTACCGTCTCCAGTGACATCCGCAATAACAGGGGCACTGAGAAAATCCAGCCCCTGGAAGAAGGCAGGGAAACCTTGCTTTGGCTCGCCTGTCAGGGCATCATAGGCCCTCTCGTAATTCTTCAGCCATATGCCCTTGCCTGGTGTCAATTGTGTCATGAGTATACCCTGAACACCAGAGCCTGCCTGTGCATACGCAAGGCCCCCGTCAAACTGACCGAATGCCCCTGCGGTGGTAGAGCTTACGGGCTGATCTTTCCCCAGCTTGGTGAGGATCTCAACAATGGTGCCGGCATTCTCCAGCACTTCGAACGCACCCTTGTCTATGTAGTGTGCCATAACAGATCCGTCTCCATCAAGCAGATATGGTGATGACATAAGTGGGCTTACCACAACCTCGTCATCGCCATCACCGTCTACATCAGCGCTCACGGGCGAGTTGGAGCCCTCTGTGATGAACTCCATGGCTGTCCCGTAGATTATGGCCAAGGCCTTGAGATCAACCGGCCAGCCATCTACCACCCGGCCGTAACGATCATAGGCTATTACATGAATCTTGCAGTTGAGCTGTATACCTGGTCCGCGGGTATCGCTCAGCTGTGGCCTTATCACTATCTCATAGTTGCCATCGCCATCCAAGTCGGCAATAGCCGGAGGGGAGATAAGCTTATGATCGTTGATGCGCACAAGTCCCCCTAACACGTCCTCTGATAGTTCCACCTTCTTCGGCCAGCCCAAAAGATAGGAACCATCTGCATGGAAGATATAAATATAGCCGTCCCAGGCTGCCTGTATGATTTCCAGGTCTTGATCACTATCTAAATCAAAGAGCACCGGCGGTGCTGTAGCACCCTGGATCGGCAGCCTGGTATACGGTCTTTTCTCACGAGGAATAGACGGTCTTATAAGGCCAACATCGAGGGTACGCGGCCAGCCATCGCGCAGTTTGCCAGAGGCACCAAATACGTAGACGCGGCCTGTTGTGCTTGTGGCAGCAACCCAAAGGTTACCATCATGATCCAGATCGCCAACGCTTACAGGGCTTATTAGAGGTTCGTAGTACGGACTCACCCCTGTATGTGATTTAACAATCTCGGTTGGCAAGGTGTGGACGGGCCATCCTGGAAGTTCCTCGCCGCCGGCCGAGTCAATGACATGGACGAATCCATCACTATCCCCAAAGACAATGGCCAGTCTGCCCTGGCCTTGCAGGTCCACCAGACAGGCCTGGCCCTCTCCACCAGGACCGATAAACTTTGGGAAAGGATCGTGCCAGTCTTTGTCTGTGAGCACAAATATGCTACGCCTGTCCTCGCCTAAGCGGCCTTCATCGTCCCACACCCTAAGGCGCAGGGTCATGGTGTATTTCTCAGTGGTCTCAAGTTCTTTGGAGGTGGAGATGGAAAACCGGTCTTTGTAGAATGAAGCATACACACCTTTAAGGGCATCCATGTCCAGAGAGCCAAGCACTCCATCCTCATCTCCACAGCCGCTGCTGATCTTAATGAATTCGTCATCCCCTGGTTCAGGCCCTGCAGCGAACTGCAATTCCCAAAGGCATCCAGAGGAGCGCTGGGCAGAAACCCGTCCAATTACTGGTACGAACTTGTCCTTTTCAGGATCAATGATGGAGAACCACCTGGGGCTGTCGATGATGGCTACCGGCGGGATATTATGCTCTCGTATCGCCTTTATGGCCTTATAGACATTGGGCCTGCCGTATCCATACTGGAGGTCCCACCCTGATTTACCTGACCAAGCCAGCCTTGGGTCATCGATATCACTGCAGGTACTGCGGAGCACCTGGATCAACTCAAACCCTGTCAGGGGCCGAGAGATAAACCCTTCATCATAAGCATCATCTGCCCCTGATTTGACCATGGCTATTGTCCCACCCAGCGTAGGCGTGGATCTAGAGGTCGTTCCGCGCCTGGTAGGTACAGAGAACATGCTTTGGGTCCCCCAGGAGGTAATGCATGAACGCGCCCTGTATGTTGTGGTCAGCAGGCTAAATCCTCCCTTTGAATCCGGCACAAGGCCATTACCGGGAAGGACATTGGCATGGAACATCCCGCCTTGATGATCTGTGGAATTAAAGTCATTGGAGGACTCAACGATGACCACACCATTCCTGGTGATGTAGTCAATGGCCTCTTGTATGAAGGTGGAATAACCCAGGTCTGCTGTATTGGAGACGATAACATCAGCACCAGTGTCAGCGGCAAAAAGCCAGGCACGGGCAAGGTCATCGGGGCAATCCAGGGCCTCGGCCCCAGCCTTGATAGGCATAAGCATGGCCCGTGGACATATACCCGCACCCTGAATGCCATTGTCCGTGATAGCGGCTGCCTGTTCCATCTGGTCGTTGGCATGGCCATAGGCCACATCATAGGTGGCTGGATCGTTCTGGTCGTTGTAGAAGTCCCAGCCCGATATATCGTCGATATAGCCGTTGCCGTCGTCATCGACACCATTGGAGAAGGTAACGATTAAGTCCTCTGCATCAATGAATCCGTTGCCATTATGGTCGGCTAACCCGTATTCTTCCCTCATCTTTTGTGTATCATAGTCCGGGGCATTGAACCAGCCGTCACCGTTATCACCAGGCCGCGGCGGGAGTTCTCCCGGATTGATATAGATCTTGTCTGCAATCTCTTCAATGGAACCATCATGCCAGTTAATACCGCCTTCCACATAGGCAATGATCACGTCTTCTCTCCCGATGCCAAACTCGCGCCAGGCCCTGTCCACCGACATGCCGGAAGCGCCTTCCGGATCGCTCGCAAAAGGCGCACCGCCAGGCAGGAAAGAGTAAAAGTAGTATTCCACTTCGTTAGGATCCAAATCCGCGGAGCTTATCAGATCATCCCATGTTGCAAGACCAGCACCAAAATCCGGATCATTTGGCGGGGTCTCAGGAAAGCCTGCCAGCGCTTTGCTTAAAGAGATGATACATACAATAAAAATGACAAGACCGGAAATAAATAGCTTGTCTCTTTCGAACATTGAAGACCCCCCTCTCTTTCATATCCTTATCATTAAAATTGATATTATTGCGTATAAGGCTGCAATTTTATTGCCAAGATTATTCTTTTGTATTTTTGATATGTTGCAAAAAATATAATACCTACAGGCCAAAATTTTATGGAAAATATTACCCAATTTGTGAAATCTTTTTCACAAAACCCACCCCTTAATCATCTTGATGTACCTAATGTTGATGCAGTCGTAAAAAGTAACTGAGCATGTCATTGCGAGGAGCTTCAGCGACGAAGCAATCTAATAATATCATATAATTATGCTCCACGAGATTGCTTCGCTTCGCTCGCAATGACACGTTTCTAGACTTTTTACAAAATTATCAATGTTAATGACCTTATTTAGTCCTTAAAGAGATCGAGAAATTTTACCAGGTTTATAAGACCACCTTTGACCTTGATATCTCCTTTGGCAAGGGCTAAGGCCGGATTGCGTATCTCTGCTGCAAGCTCCTTCCACACATCAGAATCGACAGTTACTACCATATCCGGGTTATCTGGGAAGCATGGCTGAATCTCAGCAACGCAGGAGCGCACATATACGGTGTAGGCCTGGCCAGTATCGGGAAACCTGAATCCCACGCACTTGTTCACACCCATGCTTTTTTGAGGATTAAGCTTTACTGCCATGGAATTGAATATGGCCTCAAGAGGTATCCTGCGCACCAGATCTTTGTTCCTGGTCGGAGGTACACCCCCAATATGAAGCCTTCCCTGAGCCTCTAAGGCAGATGTGAGATAGTAATTCCTGGCAGGTGCATTGATCTCACGGCTTCCAAGCTCGGTGAGCGCCATGGCCCTGAGTTCTTTGACTTCTTTGTCTTCCGGCTTCAGCTCAATCAGTTTCTCCGTGAGGACCAGCGCCCATTGGTAGTCACCTTGGAAAACGGCCTTTCTGGCGTGTTCCAAAAGGTTGTCTGCCCCCCCTGCAAGTGATGCGAAATGATGTGCCTCTTCGTATGGGGGAAGGGGTCTGAGATCTGTTGGGTTCCCTCCGAACCAGCCGAGATATCCGTCAAAGATTCCCTTTACCGAGAAGGCAACAGTGCCGTAATATTCCTTAAGATAAGGCTTATCTGCCAGATGTTGTGGAAGCTTCACCACCTCTACCAGTTCATCAGGGATGAGGCCTTTATTCATGCCCCTGATTGTCTGGTCATGGACGAACTGGATTGCATCACGGTAGTTTGTCAGGGTTTCATATATCTCTTCGGCACCGATAATAGGCCTTGTATGGGATGGTATCAGGTATTCAGCGCGAAGTGAGCGCATCTTGTCCAGGCTGTGTACCCAACCCATTACGTCTCGAGGCGCAGTCCCCCGGATGGTATAGAGATTCGGAAACGCCTTGTAGAAATTGTCTGCACAGAATAAAACCTTTTTCTCGGGCAGCCATACAAAAATCTGATCATTCGTCTCCCCAGGCGCATGGACGAGCTTAAGCTTTACACCCGCTATATTGAGATCAATCTCATCTCCGCTGAAGGTCTTTGTGGGGAGAAGGAGCCCTGCTGTCTTGTCCTTGTCATACTTGAGGAATGGCCCTATCCCGTCGTTGATCACCCCGCCTTCCGGCAGGAGACAGCCAAACATCCGCATTGCACGTTTGTATGTGATGTCCCGGGTGATGGTTGCAATCCGCTCCAGATATTTACGCGTGGTTACATGGGAATAGATATCAGGGTTGCCATCTCCTTTCATAACCGTGGCTCCGAAGGTATGGTCTGAATGAAAATGGGTGTATATTATGGCCTTGACCGGCTTTCCCGTAATACGGCTGAATGCCTCCTTTACCGGGATGGCTGCTTCCTCAGACTCCATCGTATCAATGATTATTACACCGTCTGTGCCCACAATAAGCTCTGAGTTTGCAAGCCCGAAGCCTATGGCTACATACACACCGTCGGCGACCTCGATCACCCCTTTTTTGAATTCTTGAGAGTGATCTAAAAGGTTCGCCTCTGATCCTACCACAAGCTTTTCAGGTGGCTTTGTGGTTGCACAGGCACTAAGTAGAAGTATAACAATGCATGCTGTTAACATCCAAACTGATCGTTTGATCATACCTGTTTTGCCTCCTTTTTTGATTATTTACCAAAACATTTTATCACTTCACTAAATAAATTATACTTGATTATCATGCCAGGATCAATAAATTTCGCTATAGGATACAGACGGCACTCCCCAGGCGAAATTGAAGATAATGGGAAGAAGGGATTGTTTCTTATTGACAAAGACTGGTTTTCTGCAAGATAATGCCTAAGTAGAAAGGGTGAGCATGGAACCAAAGCGGCTTTTAAAACCCAGGATTGAGCCTGTGGATATGTCCGAGACAGATGGCGAGGCCCGGTCTATGCTGGAACTCATAGCAGAGAGGAACAATGGGCAGGTTTTTAACATCTTTGCCACACTGGCGCGATACCCAAAACTCTTGAAGAGGTGGCTTGTATTTGCAAATCAATCAGGGCTGCAGGCCTTATGGCATATGGTTGGCTTCTTTGAGCGGGTTAAGCCCTGATATAAAATTTAAGGGAGGGAAATATGAAATCAATAACCAAGAAAATCCTGTGGGTAGTGGTCATTATCGTGGCCCTTTTAATAGGGTACGTGAGTTATTTCCTGCATCAGGTAGGCCCTATAGGAACGGGATATACAGCCAAGGTCCTCTGCTCGGGTATATTTGTCTCTGACAGGAACCCGGATGCCGTTCTGAATGAGGATCTGGCTATAACAAAGGGATATATGATCGGCGCCAAGGTAAACCGCGAGGGCAAATCTGTTACAGCTTCCCTCCTGGGTTTGTTCAAACGCAAGGCAATTTTCCGCAATGGCCTGGGATGTACGCTGGTTATCGATTTCCCGGAAGATCAGATCCGAAAACAAAGCAAGGGATATTCACCCCCCCCATCACATATCTCAAAGAATTCCCCATGGCCCGCAGGTGATCTCGTATCGGGAGAAGACCTCCCGCCGGGGATAGATATGGAAACGATCGGAAAGGCACTGGATGATGCATTTTCAGAGCCCGACCCGGATATGCCCAAAAGGACGAGGGCCGTAGTCGTGGTTTATGACGGCCGTATCATAGCGGAACGCTATGCCCCTGGCTTCTCCAAGGATACACCCCTTCTCGGGTGGTCCATGACCAAGAGCATTACAAACGCACTTGTCGGCATCCTGGTGGGTGAGGGGAAGTTGTCTGTTGACGACCCGGCCCCTGTACCAGAGTGGAAATCACCTGGTGATCCAAGGGCAGAGATAACCCTGGACCAGCTGCTTCACATGACAAGCGGCCTCAAATTTATTGAGGAATACGAAGAAAATATCAACTCGGATTGTAATGTTATGCTATTTGAGAACGGTGACATGGCTGCCTTTACCGCCGGTAAAGGGCTTGAAGCCGAGCCGGGGACAAAATGGTACTATTCCAGCGGTACTGCCAATATAGTATCTCGAATCATCCGGCACACAGTTGAAGGTGCCAAGGCAGACTACCTTGGCTTCCCACGCAGGGCACTGTTTGACAAGATTGGTATGGATAGTGCTGTAATGGAGCCGGATGCATCCGGGACATTTGTGGGATCATCTTATATGTATGCGACTGCCAGGGACTGGGCCAGGTTCGGTCTACTCTACCTCAATGACGGCATATGGGAAGGAGAAAGGATACTCCCCGAGGGCTGGGTCAAATATACCAGAAGACCCACGCTTGGTGGCCTTGAATATGGGGCCTTTTTCTGGCTGAATACCGATGGAAAGATAATGCCCTGGCTCCCCCATGACACGTACTGCCCATGGGGCCATCAGGGGCAGTTTGTTGTTATCATCCCGTCCAGAAACATTGTGGTGGTGCGGCTCGGACTCACCGACTCATCTGATACAGCCAAGGTCTTGACCTTTATAACAACTGTGCTTGAGGCAATTCCCGAGGGCAAACCCCATCTGTAAGCAGAGTGAAAAAGGGGCCAGCTCCCCAACAGGTTAGCTGCCTAACCTTGCAAAATGTCAGTTGCTCCCATCTTCATTCAGGGTTCAGCATAAGGGTAGTCTTACAATGTTCCTGTATGGCCTTATCGCTAAACCACCAATAAACCTTGTCACCCCGCAGGTAGGCCTTAATCTGATCCTTTGTATGTGGATTGAATACACGACCAGAAACGCCACCTGGCAAAACGGCCAGCACCTTGTCTTTATCGCCCAGGTCAGCTACCATCCGCAAAGAAGCGAAATGGGTTACGCCAAATGGATCATTAAACTCATACCAGCCGCGGCAGAGTGTCTCTCCGGAGCCGGGAGCGGGATGTGATCCTCCACCTACCAGCCCCTTTCCAAACCCTTCCCGTCTGATGGGGCTTACAAATTCTACCTGGTGCACCTTCCCCCAGATCCATTTATTGGGATTTTTACCAAGGCTGCTCCCAAGCTCCTCTGCCGCATCCAGAGCTGCCTGGTAAAAGAGGTCATCCATGGTCTCTATTCTGTCTTTGGTCTCAACATTATCAAACCAGGGCGACGTGCCTTCCAACACCATCTTCTCCAGCCTTTCTTCCCAGAAGTACCACTCCCCCAGCATGGTCTTTGCCAGATCTTCCCCTAATTCATCCTGAAATACCATAAAGGCAAAGTTACGGTATATAGCCTGAAATATGGTAGACTCAGCCTTGTCCGGATCATCGGTATAATTCCACTGGGAAAGGATTTGCCCCAGTTCCCTTGTGTCTTCATGTGAGGTAAGCACCTTGGCCATGACAGGAGCTATCTCTTTTGCCATGAGATTCATGGTATCCCTCTGGAATTTAAGGTTGTCATCCACTGACTTCATCCCGGGGCTGGAAAAAAGCTGCTTGAGCCTCTGGTAGCGGTAGGATGGCGCAAAATAGGACGAGTAATAATAGGGGTAATCCTCTTTCACGGTCTTATGATTGCACGTGCCAACCCATCCCTTTTCCGGGTTATATAGATAGGGCATATCATCATATGGGATCCAGCCAGACCAGTTGTCTTTGCCATCCTTCACAACATAGGGCACGGTCCCATCTCCTCGTGAGCGGACAGGGAGCTTGCCTGTCGTCTGCCACCCGAAATTTCCCTTTGTATCAGCAAAGACAAAGTTGAGCATGATTACATTAAGATGGCTTAGTGCCTCACGAACATCCTGGGCTGACCTGGCCGTCAGCACCTGATCAAGACCAAATGAAGGTTCCATGGTTTCAAAGGGCGCCCAGCGCATGGTGATCACCTTATCGGTCTTAAGCCCTGGTAGCACACCGGATATAACAGACCCTCTCTTTGTAAGCCTGATCTTCACCTTTTCTTCCCTGTATCCTTCGGGTGCATGCTTATCTTTGATTCTAATCGTCTCTTCGATCACCTCGAATGGCAAGGAGGCCTCGCCCTCCAGATATCTATCAGGGTCATTGGGATCTACTGTCTCAATATAGAGGTCCTGCGCATCTCCATAGGCATTGGTTATTCCAATGGCGACACAATCGGTCCTGCCGGCAACCATCCCGGGAATGCCAGGTATCATTACCCCGACTGCCCTGAAATCAGGAGTGATGATACAGCTTGGATACCATGGACCCGGTAAGATCCTGGCATCGAGATGAGGGTCATTTGCCACAATGGGCTTGCCGCTTGGTGAGAATTGCGGACCCACAGCCCAGTTGTTGCTCCCCAGGGAAAGAGACCCATTTTTAAAATATGACATGATTTTCTTGTCAGATGCGAGGGGCAGCCCCGCCAGCCTGTGAGCTGTAGCCTTGAGCTTATAGCTTTCCTGAGAAAGGTCGTCAGGGTTTATATTGATCGGAAAGATCTCTCTGGCCTTGTCCAGGCCTATCTTCTCTATAAGCATCTGAGCTATGATCTCGGTATGAAGGTTGGCTGCGCTATCCCAGCCCATGTAGTACATGATAGCAATCGAGTCTGCAATAGTCCATGGCTCAGGCTTGATGCCGGCGAGCTTAAACTCAAGAGGATAGGTATCTGAGCGGGTTTTTATATATGTATTTACCCCGTCCAGATATGCCTGAAACAAGTCCCTGGTATTAGCGTCCAGTATCTTTGCCTGCCTTTCTGCATTGCGATAAAGCCCGATCGTCCTCATTTTTATGTCAATTGCCTTTCCCTTCTCTCCCACAAGCTCGGAAATCCTCCCCTCTGCAAAAAGTCGGGTGAGCTCCATCTGAAACAGCCTGTCCTGGGCTGTAACAAATCCCTGGGCCAGGGTAGCATCACAGATGTCCTGGGCATAGATATATGCCATACCCTTTTCATCGCGTAAGACTGTAACCGGCTCCTTCAGAGCAGAAAGGCTCAAGCTCCCCTTACTCTGATACTTGTTCAGGAAGGAACAGCCAGTGAGGCTAATAACAACAATGATTAGAACGACTAGGAGTAAAAAGGACCATTTTTTTGACCATCCCATTATAGACCTCCTTGTTTCAAGATTTTAAATAGCAACTCTTCTTCTACGGAAATATAAGGAAAAGAGAGTCCAATGTAAAGGGGAAATGGAATTATGACCTACAGAGGAGGCCATTCCACCATAAGTGTGATGAACTCGCAAAAAGTCGTCACTCCGGTAGATCCCGGATCGAGTCCGGGAGGAGTCCAGATGATTTATAACTACTTGAAAAGACTGGATTCCACCTTGGCCGGAATGACGGAAATTGTAGCGTGGGATTTCTCACCCTGGATTCCACCTTGGCCGTCATCCCGGACTCCACCCCGGGACGGAATGACGGTTAAGGGGCATGATGGACTTTTTGCGAGGATATCAAAATTTATAATGCACATAAGTCATAAATATTCCCTTCAAACAAGACACCTCCCGTTTTTTCCTTGCTATAGGGCATTTGTTACTCTATTATACTAAAAATTAGGGGCAACCACGATGGCGCTATCTCATTCTTATCTAATGGAAAATCCAGAAGAGGCTAAACGACTTGATATAAAAACAGATCTGGAAGCAGTCCGGATGCAGGCCATCTGGTGCGGCGTAAAATCTGGACTTCGGGTATTAGATGCTGGGTGCGGATCCGGAAAGACATCCTCTATTCTCCACGAGATGGTCCAGCCTGATGGAGAACTAGTGGGAGTTGATTATTCAAAGGAAAGAATCAGCTATGCCAAAGAGCACTTTGGTAAGACACCAGGTATCGATTTTCAGGTACGTGATTTCACTCAGCCCCTAGATGAGCTGGGGCAGTTTGATATTATCTGGGTTAAATTTATACTGGAGTATTTTCTTCTGGAGAGTCCCGATATTGTCAGAAATTTAACGTCTAACTTGAAACCTGATGGATGTCTTTGTTTGTTAGACCTTGATTATAACTGCCTAAGCCATTACGAAGTTCCTTCAAATATGGAGGGCATTCTCTTTGAGCTCATGGAAAGGATACAACAAGAATACAACTTCGACCCCTATGCAGGCCGAAAACTCTACGCCTATCTGTACGATCTGAGTTATAGAAATATCCAAGTAGATCTTATGGCACACCATCTAATCTATGGAGAAATAAGACCAGGTGATAATTTCAATTGGATCAAAAAGTTGGAAGTAGTGTCCCGGAAGGCAACGGATTTGTTTGAGAAATATCCTGGGGGCTACACTGCCTTTTTTACTGATTTTAAACGGTTTTTCCATGACCCGAGGCGGTTTACCTATACCCCTCTAATCATGGTCAAGGGTATGAAGCCTGTCTCGGATT